>Ga0209000_1000888_pt1 | contig 22263 bp, 19 predicted proteins | sample RifGroD2_FD_183998 | JGI IMG/M metagenome (GOLD analysis project Ga0209000, IMG submission 183998) | Groundwater microbial communities from Rifle, Colorado, USA - Groundwater D2 (SPAdes) (version 2) | ecosystem: Environmental > Aquatic > Deep subsurface > Groundwater | place: Rifle, Colorado... | reverse complement strand
ACTCATATTTACAAAAATTCAGTAAAAGGGCGACTAAGGCTGCAGCAAAACTGTATGGTGAACAATATTATTGTTTTTCGAGGCATTTTTCACGTTATTTGGCAGGCGCAGTTGCTATTTGCCCTGATGAGAAAGGCAGGGCTCCGTTGATTAAAAATTTATTTGAAGAATACGGTGGTAGAAGTGAGCAACAAAAAGGGATGGATGCAGAGCTTACCCATCCTGCGATTTTCCGCAAATTCTTGAGATCAACAGGTATTGATACATCGCAGAGTGCGTTAGATAAAATAGTGATGTTACCGGAAACAAAGCTATTTGTGGAAAAATATTTAAATATTCATTACATGGATTATGTTGAAGCATTAGGAGCATTGGGACCAGGAACAGAATTTATGGTACCGACCATGTACACTATAATCCGTGAAGGTTTAAAGCATGCAGGATTAAGTGACGACGATGTGCTTTTCTTTACTGCTCATATCGAATTAGATGTTGAGCATGCTGCAAATATCAGACGTTCATTGGAATTCTGTTCACAAACTGAGGAACAACAAGCAAAGATCAGAAAGGGGGCTTTTGATTTCCTCGATACAAGAAGTGTACTATGGAATGGTTTAGAAAAGGCAAGCGAGAAGTACTTTAAGTAAAACCTAAAATCCTGCAATCAGGGAAAAACCTGATTGCAGGATTTAGATAAAAATTAATTTAAAGAAAGGAGTTCTTCATGGGATCCTTGTTTATTCCAAACAGATCCAGGGCGACTGGGACATGGACACGTTTAGGTGATGAGGTGTTACCGCAGAGCGGTATGTGTGTTACGTGTTTAGATGGTTGTCCTGGCTTCTGCGAAATTGGGAAATCATCGTATCGAGGTCCAGAGGCAATATATCCAGGCCCATTCGGACAAGTAACCGCTAGCGCTCAAAAAGAGTTTCCTGTTGATTTTTCCCATTTTAATATTACTGGCTCAATTACCGGGCATCATCAAAAAGAATATGACCTGTTTACAAATGCAAACATTGGAACCTGTATGGGGCGTGATAGAGGTCTTAAATTACGAATACCTATAATTTGCACAGGTCTAGGTTCAACCATGATTGCGCAAAATCACTTTGAATCATTAGGGATTGGTGCAGCAATCAGTGGTTCGGGTATCGTTATTGGTGAGAATGTTGCGGCAATGGATGATAAATCAACCGTTACTGGTGGAAAGGTTGCAAATAGCCCGGAATTGGTTAGACGTTTTAAATCATTTAAGGGTTACCAGAAAGATGGCTATGGATTTATTGCAATACAAGCAAATCAGGAAGATTGGCGGCTTGGTGTTTTGCCGTATTGTTTAGAGAAATTAGGAAGCGATGCCGTTGAATTAAAGTGGGGACAAGGCGCTAAAAATATCGGTGGTGAGGTTAAATTAACTTCTATTGAAAAGGCCATCCGATTAAAAAAGTTAGGGTATGTTGTCATACCTGATCCAGAAGACAAAGTAACCCAACATGCTTTTGAAACTGGCACAATAAAAGGTTTTGAAAGGCATACGCGAATGTGTGCCATCCCAGATGCTCTGTCACGAGCAATTGATGGTTTTATGAATGATGTGCAACATTTACGAGATGCAGGGGCGAAATATGTCTTTTTGAAGACGGGTTCTTACCGTCCGTCTGATTTAGCCCGTGCTATTAAGTTTGCTTCGTTGGCAAGAATAGACGTTTTGACAATTGATGGTTCTGGTGGCGGCACAGGAATGAGTCCGTGGCGTATGATGAATGAATGGGGAGTGCCAACTGTCTATATTGCGGCTTTAACTTATCAATATTGCAAGAGGCTTGCAGACCGCGGAGAATATGTTCCGGATATAGTACTGGCAGGCGGTTTGGTTTCGGAAGACCACATTTATAAGTCATTTGCACTTTTACATCCTTTTATTAAAGCGGTCGGGATGTCCAGATCAACCATCTGCGCCGCCATGGTAGGGAATACAATCGGTAAAGCTGTTGCGGAAGGTAAAGTGCCAAAACCTGTTTCAGAATACGGTGCCACACTTGATCAAATCTTTTATTTTTCAGGCAATATTAAAGAACAATTTGGCAATATTCCTGCCGGCGCTATGGGCATGTATTCTTATTATCAAAGATTGGCAACGGGATTGAGACAGATTATGGCTGGTTCAAGAAGATGGTCAGTTACCGATATAACGCGTGATGACATCTTCTCTCTCACAAGAGAAGCAGCAGATGTAACGGGTATTAGTTACATTATGGATTATGATAAGGAGCAAGCCGAGAAAGTGTTGGATGCATAATGATTCTTACATCGGGAGAGAAAAAACCGCTGTAAAAGTGGTTTTTTCTCTTTTGGTGTTAGACCTTTCTATTCAAAATGTTTTGGTTATGCATTGTATTGAATTGAACTTTTTAATTAATTTTAGAAGAGGGTAAGTATGGCAAATAAAACGTTGGCTGATTTAGATGCAATGACGATTGAAGCGGCGTATAAATTGTCTTTCGGTGATAGAGATAAGCTGTTAGATTTGATAATTAAAGATGCCTTGAGAAATGTTGGAAAACAACCGGAAAGGCAAATAGGGTTGATGAGCGATTATTTTGAAGAGGATATGGTTCGGCTTACGAAAGTGCGCGCAATTAAAATACGTTGCGGAGGCTTTATTCCTGTTGACTCAACGGGCGAGGTGCCTAGCCTCGTGCCAAAAGAGCAATTTAAATTAGTTTTTTCAAACGTGAAAAAAGCATTAGAGAGCATGGGATCAAAGCTTGACAGAATTGTAAACATGATTATTTTCCTTAAAAATATGGATTATTGGGGCGAGATGAATGCCGTATACAGGGAATTTGTCAAATCCTGCCCCACTCGCGCTGCGATTGGCATACAAGACCTGAACAAGACGTATCAAATTGAATTGGTAAATATTATTGCCTACAAGGTAGCAAAATAGTTTTAGAATGAAGCAAAAGTCTTACTTCTATCCATTTAAAAAAATAAAATAAAAGGTGATACGTATGTGTAGCTATTTTCTGTGTAACTTTGTGTCTGTACGGAGTCGCTTTCACATTGTAATGGTACTCCTGATGGCTGCTTCCATCCATGCCGTATGGTCAATGCCAGGGTTATTTACTCATAGTCTCCAAGCACAAACGGCATTTAACGCAACAGATAAAAAACCCATGTCAGAGACTGGGGAATACGCCGAAAAAGGAAACCCTTTGTTCGGATTGCAGCGCACAGCACAAAATGTGTCTGAAATGAACCACGCACCATTGCCTATAATTGATTGGAATGATCAACTCAAGCTCTTCGCGTTGGAATCCACTACACATCGGCTACCTGAAAAAACACAAACAGCATCGGCATGGCTATTGTTCCCGACGATTATTGCGCTAGGTGTCATTTTGTACTTATGGAGAGTCAACATCGTGAGCAATGCCATCAAATATGTATCAGAATTCTTGGGGACGTTTGCTCTGATTTTTGTTGGGGCGGGGTGTGTGTGTGCCGACTACTATTTGGCAAAATCTGGCTCTAATGGGTTTGGACTGCTTGGAATTGCCATTGCATTCGGCTTTGTTGTGGTTGCTATTGCATATTCATTCGGTTATGTATCCGGTGCTCATATCAATCCCGCGGTTACAATCTCCATGGTTGTTTCAAACAGGATGGATGCGAAAACGGGATTCCTGTATATTGTTTCGCAAATAGGAGGGGCTGTATTTGGCGGGTTTTTGTTGAAAATGCTTTTTCCCGCGGCAATGGCAATAAATCTGGGGACATGCACCCTTGGTTCCGGAGTTACAATATTACAAGCTATCATTATGGAAGCAGTAATAACATTTCTTCTGGTTTTTGTAGTATATGCAACAGTGATTGACAAAAGGGCAACCCCTGCCCTTGCCGGATTTGCTATCGGTTTGGTAGTTTTGTTCGGAGTTATGGTTGGAGGCACAATTAGCGGCGGTTCGATGAATCCTGCCCGCGTGTTTGGGCCTGCATTAGCATCCGGCCATTTTGATAACCATTATATTTGGTGGCTTGGCCCTATTGCCGGCGGCGTACTTGCCGGATTAGTATATGAAAACTTTTTTGCCGAAAAAGAAAAGAATAAACAACAACTCATTGACATTAGACCAAAAAGAGCAATATAGATTGGTTTTTTCAAACCTGAAAAAACATTAGAGAGCATGGGGTCAAATTTTAAATCGAGTGGTAAATATGATTATTTTTCTAAAAAATATGGATTACTGGGGTAAGATGAACGCTGTTTATCGGGAGTTTGTTAAATCTTGTCCGACTCGTGCGGCCATTGGAATACAGAACCTCAATAAAACATATCAAACAGAAATAGTAAACGTTATTGCTTATAAAGTTGCAAAGTAGTTTAACGATGAATAAACTGGAGTTCCTTTAATATTAAGGCTCAATTGCCAAATAATATAAGCCTATGTGCCTGACGACTCCCGTTACTGAAAATCATGTGGCTTAAAAGTATGTGATTTCATCGTATATGCCCTTTCTTAAGACCGGCTCAAACAATATTGCTTACAACGGCAATCTGTAAAATAGTTTATTCATATCACTTCTTTCCTTTTCCTACAGTAACAAAACATCAAAACATTTTATAGCAATAAATTCATAAATTAGGTTTGTTGTCCGACACTTTGAAAATCAGGCGCTTCGCCAGGCGCAGCACAAACGCTGTCATGGCTAAAGCCCAATTCAGACTTCGTCGTGAGCTCAGTCGAACGATAAGACCGTCAGTAACCCCAAGCCTTAAGGCTGGGGTTAGTGGGTACACGTCGTACCGGGGCTTTAGCCCTGATGGCACAGCAACCTGTCTGCGAGCGGACTCGCTCAGGCAGGCATGAAGTTGTTCATGTTATTTATTGTCAATCCCTTAGTAGGTTTTATAATTGCGGATGCATTGCTTTTTCTCTTTAATTATGTCTGTAATACTTATAAAATATAAAAATTTCGTAACAGTTTAGTTTTTTGCAAACATCAATAGTTGAAAATGCCTCTGTGACACAATATGTAGCGGCAATTCATGAATTGCCGCTACATTGCATAATAACCACATTATTACTGGAATTTTTCAAAAAACTAAACTGTTACAAAATTTCTAACAATAGATTATGAGAATATGGGTATTTCAATGTATCCTTCTTTTCGGTTAAAAAAACGAGAAATTACGAATACGTTATTGAAGAGTATTCATAATCGGCTTGATGAAGCTATAGATACAATTAGGGAAAAAGATCCTGTCTTTTATAAAAATTGTAATAAACTATTTGCCCTTCTTAAACAACCGCAAAGCGTCTGGGAAAGACATTTAGAATTTTATAAAGATACTGGCCAAAAAATAGTCCTGTATTCATCTGTTGTATTCCATAACACTGCCCTTGGTCCCCCTAAAGGGGGTGTAATGCTCATTACCCCGCAAATTTTAGGGAAAGATTTCTTTAAAACCTTTGATAGCTTCAGAGATCAAAGAGCTTCTGTCGAAGAAACCTGGAAGTCTTGCTGTAAATGGGTGACAGAAGAGATTGAAGCCCTCTCCATTGTAACAACATTAAAGCTAGCCCTTTATTCTTTGCCATTAGGGGGTGGTATGTGTGGAGTTTTTTTAGGAGAATTGAAAGATATCAATGGAGAAATATTCCTGCAGTCTATTGAATTGGCAAATGATGAAAAACAGAGGTTATTTAGAGAAATAGGCTATTTGCTTACCATGGAAGGCATTATGGGATATAACACATATTCTCCTGGACCAGATTTAGGAACTGATGAAGCGATGATGGATTCAATGGCAGACGGGCATTTTAGGGCACTGGCAGAAATGGAAGAAATTAAGGAAAAAGGTCTTTTAGAAAGATTGAAAAACATAAGGGATTCTGAAATTATATGGACATCGGGAATGCCGTATTTAAAGGTAGCGGATGAATTCTCAAAGAACATAAGAAAATATGGGGATGGAAAACAAAGCGTTCCCGAATTAGGGGCGGTTACATCTAAAACGTATAGCGGTTTGGAAGGCAGGACAGAAGCTACGGCATTTGCGGCAGTAGAAATCACTAATTTTTTGGTGTGGTATAACGAAAATCCTAAAGATTATTTAAAGGTAAGGATTGGGAGAGAGCGGAAAAATTATTTGGAGGGAAAAACTGTTGTTATTCAAGGTTTTGGGAAAGCGGGTCTCAACGCAGCCAGGTACTTCTCATTAATGGGTGCAAAAGTTGTGGCAGTAAGTGAGTATGACCAGAAGCAAAAGAAGATAGTAGCTATTTACAATATTCAGGGATTAAACATACCGGCATTAGTTGAATATAGAGAAAAACGCGGCAGTATTTATATGTTTGAAGAGGCAAAAATATATGAAGATCCTTGCCAATTGTTAGAAGAAAAGGCTGATATCCTTTTTCTTGCAGCTATTGAAAACCAAATTACTGTTTACAATGCTTTCAATATTCAAGCTAACTACGTTGTTTCGGCAGTTAATGGGGGCATTACTCAGGAAGGGTATCACATTCTAAGGGAAAATAGAAAAATTATTGGAAGTGATTCCATTGTGAAATCTGGTGGAATCATTGCTTCATATTTGGAAAAAATACAAAATGCCCAAAATGATACATGGGAAAAGAATTATGTTTTTGAAGATATTATTGCGCGGATAGAGAATGTACTAAAAAACAACGTTATTAAGAATCAAGTGGAAAAGCATGGTATGGACATGTCTTTAGCTGGAGATGTGGTAGCTATAAGAAGAATTGTCAGTACAACAGAAGCGAAATATTTGCAAAGAGTAAAAAAAGCCGCAAAAAAACCTATAATTATTGGAATTTTTGATTCAGGTCTAGGTGGCATCATTGTAGCAGAGAAATTAAACAAAATGCTTTCCGAAGGTAATATAAAACTTTTGCTCCTTACGGACAAAGCAAATTTTCCATTTGGTCAAAAAACGCAAGATGAAATAAACAAAATAGCATTCCAGGCTATTTATGAAATAAATGAACGTTGTAGAAACATAAAAAAATCAAATGTATTTTTCAACAAAGTGTTTAATAAAATACCGTATCTAATGAAATGCTTACTAATGAAGCTAGGGATAGTTTCCAGAGACATCATCGTCTGTTTTGCCTGTAATACTGTGGACACTTTAGTCGACCGTCAAAGGTTAAGAAAGAGGTTTCCACATATACAATTTATAGGCCCTGTACAAAATACCATAGCAAAAATTAAAAAATTGCCTATGGAAGCAAAGATAGGTGTTATTGGAACCGTGGGAACAATAAAAAGTGGTATCTATGAAAAACATATAAGAGAAGCCGGATATAGCGTTATTGTCAAGTCTACCCCTTTGTTGGCCGTATTATCTGAAATGTTGTATAAAAAGAGTTTTGATACGGAAGAAATGCAAAAAGCGTTTTATAGAATTGCCAGGGAAATAATTCAGGCAAATCTGGAAGAATTTATTAAATGCAATAGAATATCACATATCTGTCTAGCCTGTACACACTATGATTATTTAAAGGCTACAATTAAGGATATTTTTGGAGAACTTCAATTTATTAGTACCGTTGAAACTGTAATTGATGAAGTCAAAAACCTCTTAAAACGGTTACCGTTACAGTTGGGCGAAAGAGAGTTAGAATTTGTAAAAATGGCAAAAAAAGGAAGAGATTTTGATAGATTAATTCTTGAAGAGATTATTCTCTCTCAATATTTAACGCCGAATGAAAAGGTACGATTCGGGGAAATGGAAAATCAAATTAAAGGCATCATACAAAATAAATTAGCGGAAACAAGGGCGGAAGAAATTGAAGATATTAAGTTTTTTGATAGTAAAAGTGTTAAAGTGAAATCTTATGGAAAAGAATGGGTGATAAGTCTATTCCCAAGGGATTAAAAAAAATATTTATGATTGGAATAAATCACGCATTACCTCAACTTGGCTTTGATTTCGGCAAGTAATCTTTCCTGGGTAAAAGGTTTTTCAAGGAAAATCAGATTTGGGTCTATCTCGAATATTGTTTTATATGATCGTGGTGAAAAATTGCTTGCAACAATGACGGGGATATTAGTATACATAGAGTTTGATTTCAACTGCCTGAGGAATTCATCACCCGACATTTGATCGAGTAATAAATCCAGGATAACGATATCCGGTTTTTCTTTTTTTAGCAGCTCAAAAGCCTGCACTCCGTCAGTTGCATGCAGGATGATATAATCTCTATCCTCCAGCATTGTTTCGTAAAAGAAGAAAAACTCTTCTTCGTCCTCTACAATAAGTATTTTTTTTCTCATGATATATCCTCAATAATATTACCCTGTAAAAACTTCTTTATTTTGTAAGTTTTTGTTCATTAAAGGCTGCTAAATCCGAAGCACGAAATCCGAAATTCGAAACAATTTCAAAATTACAAATTCAAATGTTCCCAACCTCGTTTTTAATTTCTTTCATTTGATATTAGAATTTGTTTCGGATTTCGATATTTGAATTTCGAATTTGTCAAAAAAACAAACAACAGTATTTATTATAAGGTAAGCCTAATACTACGTCACTCCAGTAAAGAATCATTAAAAAATGCCGCAGGAGGAAAAAGGTTTTTGCTTTAACCCCACTCTTTTACTTTATATTCAATCTTCCTGTGCGATATACTCAGTATCCTGGCAGCCTCTTTTTTACTTCCGCGGGTCATCTGGAGTGTTTTTTGAATGATCTCTTTTTCGGCCTCTTTTAATGAAATTCCTACTGGAATTTTAATTACGGACATATCGTCCTTGTCAGGAACAACATTTCCTGGCAGGTGGTCTACTGAGATCGTATTTTTTTTGCAAAGCACAATTGCCCGTTCGACGACATTTTCCAATTCTCTCACATTTCCCGGCCAGTGATAAGCGCACAACGACTCCATTGCCTCAGGGGTAAAACCTTTTATTTCCTTTTTATATTTTTTCGTGTATTTAATAATAAAAAAATTAGAAAGAATAGGGATATCCTCTCTCCTCTCCCTCAGGGACGGCAAATGGATTGTAATAACATTTAAACGATAAAATAAATCTTCCCGAAACCTTCCTTCGGAAACTTCTTTTTCAAGATTCCGGTTGGTTGCCGTAATCAACCGCACATCAACCTTTAAAGTTTTTTCACCACCGACACGTTCAAACTCTCCCTTTTCAAGGACACGAAGCAGCTTGACCTGTACCTTTAAGCTCATCTCACCCACCTCATCCAGAAAAAGTGTGCCTCCATCCGCCATCTCAAACCTCCCTTTTCTGGCCTGAACTGCGCCCGTAAAGGCGCCCTTCTCGTGGCCAAAAAGCTCGCTTTCCAATACACCTTCCGACAGCGCAGCGCAATGCAAAGCGACAAAAGGCATACATGCCCTGTCGCTTTGACAATGAACAGCGTTTGCCACGAGTTCCTTTCCGGTCCCTGTCTCACCCAAAATCAGGATGGAAGCCGTACTGGGAGCAACGTCCGCAATCATATGAAATATCTGCTTCATCTGAGGAGTGCTTCCAACGAGTCCGGAAGATTTGTACTTATCCTTTAGCTTCTCCTTTAACATCCTGTTTTGAGCAATCAACTGCTGTCTTTCCCATATCTTTTCCAATACCAACTTTAATTCCTCTATATTTATCGGCTTGGTCAGATAGTCATCTGCTCCGCATTTTATAGCCTCCACCGCCGTTTTTACAGAACTGTAGGCAGTAACAACTACGATAGACACAGACTCTTCCTTCTTCCGTATTTCGTGGACTAGCGACAATCCCCCCATCCCCGGCAGCTTCATGTCCGTTACGATGATATCAAAGTTTTTCTTAGACAAAAGATTTAAAGCCTCGTAGCCTGACAAGACGCCGGAAACAGAGTATCCATCATGTGTCAATATTTTTACCAATCCGTCAAGCGCATTTTTATCATCATCTACGAGTAACAATTTTGGTTTTATCATAGAAGTTGTTTATATTGGAATTGCAATCACAAAGGCGCTGCCTCGAGAGGACTGCTCCAATCGTATCGTTCCTCCGTGTGCCTGCACAATATTTTGAGCAAAAGAGAGCCCTATCCCGGTACCCCCATCCTTAGTAGTATAAAACAAATCAAATATTTTGTCTTTGATCTCATCAGGAATCCCCGGACCGGTATCCTGGCAGGAAACGAGTATCTCGTTCCCGCTCCTTTTCGCACCTACCCGCAACGTTCCTCCGTCCGGCATCGCCTCAACACCATTAATCATGATATTCAATATTGCCTGCTTTATCTTATCCCTATCTACTTTAATCTTAGGCAGTGCGGAATGAACTTCCAACTCAACCTGAATACCGTTTAATTGCGCCTGGGGCATGAGTAAAGAAACTATTTCGTTGAGTATCTCACAAATATCAACATAGCTTTCGTTGAGTTCTCCCGTTTTTGAGAAATGTAAACATTCCTCGACAAACCCGCTTAAACGAATAAGTTCCTTCTGAACAACAGAGACAGTGTTGAACAATTCTTTTTTTGATTTTTCGCTTATTTTGGGTATTTCCTGTATTTCCCGCTCCAGGAGCACCATTTGGATATGCATGGCATTTAAAGGATTTTTAATTTCGTGCGCCAACTCTGCAGTAAATGCCCCCAACGTAGACAGGGTTTTCGACCGAAGAACCTCGTCTGAAAATCTTTTTCTCTCACTAATATCCTCCATAATGGTAACAATATGCGTTACCTTTCCTTCCGAATCCCTGATAGCCGACGTACTTGTTTCCACCCAGGCATCGCTATCGTCACCCCGCTTGATCAAGAGTTCCCTGGAGGCATGAGAAAGCCTGCCCTGAAAAATTTCCATACCAGGACAAAATTTCTCGGTCAGACACATCCCCGTCGAGGTATGGCACTGAAAGATGTCACCGCAATCCTTACCGACAATCTCTTTCTTTGGCCATTTTGTGATCTCTTCACAGGCATGATTAAAAAACACCACCCGCCGGTTTATGTCTTGTATCATAATCCCCTTACTTGCACAATCCAGCGCTTGATTCAAGATTTTATTTGTCGCATCAATTTTTCCCATAATCTTTTTCACTAGCAGTTCCGCTCACCGCAGAGCACGCTGAGTACGCAGAGGTTGTAAAAATATAGAAGAGAAATTTTGCGGTTTTTTCCCCTTGTAAGTTTTTTCTCTGCGCTCTCCGCGCCCTTTGCGGTAAAATATTACCCTTTTCATAACTAAGCCTATCAAAATTTCTCCAAAAGTAAATGCCAAAATGAAAACGCCCTCACATATCCCTTGCTGGTTAATAAAACCCTTGACACTTTTATTTGAGATTCGTTATTATATGATGTTGTCAATCTTGAGCAGAATAGTCCCAAGAGAAGTTTATATGGCAAGCAATCTAAATTGTATAAATTCATATTTATTCATAGCTTATAACAAAACACTAAACTTGCGGTTTTTGGATTTTTTGTTTTGTACAGCTTATACAGAATGAGGCTTGTTCTTGCTCTGTATAAAAACCAGGCATCGCCAATAACATCGTCTTCGCATAGACTCCAAAGAAAGGAATAATGTTGAGTTCTAACGTCAAAGTTCGTTTTGCACCCAGTCCCACCGGTTACCTCCATATTGGGGGAGCCAGGACGGCTCTCTTTAACTGGCTCTTCGCACGACATAATAAGGGTATTTTTCTCTTACGGATCGAAGATACCGACCAGCAACGCTCCACCGAAGACGCCACACAAGCCATCCTCGACAGCATGAAATGGCTGGGTTTGGATTGGGATGAGGGTCCGTATTTTCAGAGCCAGCGGCTATCCATCTATAAACAACATGCGGAAAAACTGGTCGCACTGGGGAAGGCGTTCTACGATACCGACGAGGAAGGCCGTAAGGCTATTCGTTTTAAGATGCAGGATGGGACAACTGAAATCGACGACCTCATACACGGCACCATTACCTTTGATGCATCCCTGATTGAAGACTTTGTTATACTCAAGGCAGATGGTTTCCCTACCTATAATTTTGCCTGTGTTGTGGACGATGCGGAGATGGGGATTACCCATATTATTCGGGGAGATGACCACATATCGAATACACCGAAACAGATAGCTCTCTATAACGCCTTTGGGTTTAAAATGCCAGAATTTGCTCATATCCCTATGATTCTGGGAGAAGATGGATCACGACTAAGCAAACGTCATGGGGCAACCTCTGTTACTGAATATCGGGATAAGGGCTATTTACCGCATGCCCTGGTAAATTTCCTTGCCCTTCTGGGATGGTCGCCAGGAAACGACCAGGAAATCATATCGATCCAGGAAATGATCGAGAAGTTTACCTTAAAACGGGTAAACAAAACCAGCGCACAATTCAATAATACAAAACTGGACTGGATGAACGGCCAATATATTAAAAATACACCTATTAAGCATCTGACCACAGCGGTTAAGGTGTTTTTTGAAAAGGCTGGTATTGATCTGACAAAGACTTCTCCGGAGTGGCTTTCCAACCTGGTAACGTTGTATCACGAACGATTCAAGACCTTCCAGGATTTGCTCAATCAGACACGGTTCTTCTTTACCGATACCATTGAATACGATCAGGCAGCCGTGGATAAATTCCTCAAAAAGGAAGGAATCTGTGAGTTATTAAAAGAGGTGCATTCAGTTATTTCATTGATAGACAATTTTGACAAAAAACATTTAGAAGACTCCTTGCGGGTATTAACCACAAGGGTTGGAGTAGGATTTCCCAAACTTGCACAGCCCATGAGGGTAGCCATTACAGGCAAAAGCGTCAGCGCTGGCATTTTTGAGACGATGGAGCTTTTGGGAAAAGAAAGGACGCTAAATCGTCTCGACTACTCCACGAAACATCTGTGCGAAAAATCAGAAACTATTAAATCAACCGCCTTATGATGAATTTACCAGACAGGATTAACAGGACGAAAACAGGATAAACACAAAAATAAAAATTTGGAAATCCTGTCAAAAATAAAAATTCTCGAATTATGAACGTCAGACTCTTTGTCGCAGTCGAAATTGCTGAGGAAACACGGAAAAAATTAACGGCATTTCAAGATAAGCTCAAAAAGGCGGGTGCAGATGTAGGGTGGGTAGCCCCAGAAAATCTCCATATTACGCTAAAATTTATTGGCTATATTGACGAGAAAAAAACTGAAGAGGTTCTCAATATAATAAAAGACTCTGTAACTCACATAAAACCGTTTAATCTTAGTTATGCAGGAGTGGGCGCTTTTCCAACACCTAAAAGTCCACGTGTTATTTTCGCACAAGCGATAGATACTGGAGGGGTATTAACAAAAATTCATGAGAGATTGGACAACCAATTAATGGCATTGGGTGTGGAACACGAGGCTCGTAAGTTCGATGCGCATCTAACTGTGGGGCGTGTAAAGACACGCAGGAATGTGAGCAAACTTACGGAGTGCCTGAATTCGTACAATGGGTTTAATTTTGGCTTAGAACATATAACACAGATAGTCCTGATGAAGAGTGACCTTTCACCGGAGGGACCCATATATACGAAGTTACATAGTGTTGATTTAGTTTTACAAACCTTATAACTTTTTATATGGGTGAATTATGATATCCAAACCAGAAGATGCAGATAAGGAAAAACGGCAGCAAGCCCTCGAACGTGCAGTCTCGCAGATCGAGAAGCAGTTCGGCAAGGGAACAATAATGAAATTGGGGGGCGAGACGAGGTTGGACGTTCCCACAATTTCAACTGGGGCATTATCTCTGGACATTGCGCTCGGTGTGGGAGGCATCCCGCGGGGAAGGGTCATTGAAATATTTGGTCCTGAATCTTCGGGTAAAACCACCCTGACACTCCATATCATCGCAAACGCACAAAAAGCGGGTGGCATGGCTGCTTTTATTGACGCCGAACATGCCTTAGACCCTGACTATGCAAAGAGATTAGGGGTCGACTTAAACAATCTCATGGTTAACCAGCCCGATACAGGCGAACAGGCGCTTGAAATTGCAGAATTACTGGTAAGAAGCAATGCCGTTGATGTAGTTGCAATCGATTCCGTTGCGGCGCTCGTTCCTCGCGCAGAAATTGAGGGAGAGATGGGTGATTCACATATGGGGCTACAAGCACGTTTGATGTCTCAGGCGTTACGCAAATTAACGGGTTGTATCTCAAAATCCCAAACCAGTGTTATTTTTATAAACCAGATTCGGGAAAAGATCGGCGTCATGTACGGGGGAAATCCTGAAACAACACCCGGTGGAAGGGCATTGAAATTCTACTCCTCGGTGCGTATCGATATACGGAGGATTGGCAGCATAAAAGACGGTGACGTAACAATTGGAAATAGAGTTCGTGCTACCATCGCCAAGAATAAGGTAGCAGCGCCTTTCAAAAAGGCAGAATTTGACATCCTCTACAACACAGGTATTTCGCGCGCAGGCGACATTATTGACCTTGGTGTCGAACAGCAGATTATTGACAAGTCTGGTACATGGTTCTCTTACGGTGATATACGGCTGGGACAGGGGAGAGAAAACTCCAGGCAGTTTATCGAAGGGAAGCCAGAATTGATGAAAGAAATCGAACTGTCTGTACTAAAAAAAATAATGCCAGAGATGGTTAAAGAAAAAGCCCCTGAAAAAGCTTCAGAAAGTGGGAAAAAAAATGAACCACAGAGGGCACAGAGAAAAGATTAAAGATTTTCTACTACTACGGTGATTCTCTAATTTATGAAGACAAACGAGATACGTGATAAATTCCTAAACTTTTTCAAAAAAAAGTCTCACGAAATTTTACCCAGTGACTCACTAGTCCCACAGAACGATCCTACACTCCTCTTTACGGGTGCGGGTATGAATCAGTTTAAAGATATGTTTCTGGGCAAAGGAAATTTAGGTTGTAAAAAGGTAACCACCTGCCAGAAATGCCTCCGGACGGGGGATATTGACAACGTAGGGAAAACGGCATCCCATCATACTTTTTTTGAAATGCTGGGAAATTTTTCCTTTGGAGACTACTTTAAGAAAGAAACTATCGAATGGGCTTGGGAATTCCTTGTGCAAGAGTTAAAAATTCCAGAAGAACGGCTGAGTGTAAGCGTTTACAAAGACGATCAGGAATCATACGAAATCTGGGAAAAACTTATCCGTGTACCCCGCTCTAAAATTTATCGATACGGCGAAAAGGATAATTTTTGGCCTTCGAATGCGCCGACACAAGGTCCCAACGGTCCCTGTGGCCCATGTTCAGAGATATTTTTCGATCAGGGAGAGAAAGTTGGTTGTGGACGAAAAGAATGCGAACCTGCCTGTGATTGCGACCGATTTGTGGAGATATGGAATCTGGTGTTTACACAATACTACCGCAAAGAAGGAGGCAAGCTGGAACTGTTACCACACAAAAATGTTGATACGGGCATGGGATTGGAAAGAATGGCACGCGTCATGCAAGGCGTACAAACCAACTTTGACATTGACATCTTCAGCCCTATTATTAAGTGCCTGGAAGAAATCACAAAAGTAAAATATAATGGACAATTAGCACATGCCGTGCTTATGCGCCGTATTGCAGACCATGTGAAGGCCTGTGTGTTTTGTATTTCAGACGGAGTACTGCCCGGCAACGAGGGGCGTGGATATGTAGAAAGGCGGTTATTAAGGCGCGCCATACGGGATGGCACACAGCTAGGCATAAAAGACTGTTTTTTGTACAAATTGGTGCCGATTGTAAGCGAGATAATGCAAGAACAGTATCCCGATATCAAAAAGCGCAGGGAAAATATTGCACGGATTGTAAAAAGTGAAGAAGAGAAGTTTCATGAAACCCTGGAACAGGGAACTCGCATTTTAGAAGAACTCATGGAAACTTTACAAAAAAACAAACACAAGGCGCTCCCTGGCCGTGAGGCTTTTAAATTATATGATACGTACGGTTTCCCATTAGAAATGACGGAATCTATCCTCAATGAAAAAGGATTTACGGTTGATAAGAATGGCTTTGAAGAAGAACTCCAAAAGCAGCGGTTACTAGCAAGAACAACCTCTCAAATGACAGGGCAGGTTTTCGACACAGGCACTCTCAGCAGGATCAAGGATAATTCAAAGGGCACAAAATTTCTTGGTTATGAGAAATGCGTATCCGAAGGAAGGGTAATCGCCATTATCCAGGGGGATCAACTTGTGGACGTGGCTTCAGCCGGCAGTGAAGTTACTGTGGTCTTAGACCAAACAGCCTTTTACGGTGAATCAGGTGGACAGATTGGTGATACGGGTATTCTGGAAGCAGATGGAATCCACGTTCAGATTGCCGACACTAAGAAGAATGATGATTTTATCCTGCATATTGGAAAGGTAGTAAAAGGAGAGCTGAAGAAGGGAAATGTAGTTCATGCGAAGGTTAACGTCCAGCGAAGGAACGCTATTCGGAGGAACCATTCAGCTACCCACATTCTCCATTATGCCTTGCGAAGGGTAATCGGCCAACATGCCGAACAGGCAGGTTCACTGGTTTCACCCGATCGTTTGCGTTTCGATTTTCACCATTTCTCCAGTTTAACAAAAGAGGAACTAACTCGCATTGAGGATTTGGTCAACGAAAAAATTCTGGAAAATGCGCCTGTGTGCGCAAAGGAATCGACCCTCCAGGAGGCAAAGAATACCGGTGCCTTGGCCCTGTTTGGTGAAAAATATGGAGAAACCGTCCGTGTGGTTACTTTGGGCGATTTCAGCAAGGAACTGTGCGGTGGAACACACATAAATAATGCCGGAGAAGTTGGATTATTGAGGATTATTTCTGAATCCTCTGTTGCAGCAGGAATCAGGCGTATTGAAGCTATTACAGGCATAGCGGTATTAAACAGAAGCAGAGAAAAAGAAATGATTATCCAGGAGGTGTGTAACACCCTGAATACGCACGAGGACAAACTGATTACAAAAACCCAGGAAATTCTAAATGAACTAAAAAATTTACAAAAAGAAATCCACAAGGCAAAACAAAAGGAATTAAGTGGTAAGATTGGTTCCTTCATTGAAAGCGCCAAAGTAGTTTCGAATGTAAAGATTATTACCAAAAAATTAGACGATGCAACCGCAGACGATTTGAGAAAAACGATAGACATGTTAATGAAATCAGGCGAAGAACTCGCCATAGTTTTGGGAACGTCACAAAACGGACGAGTAACGATAGTCGCCGCCCTGACTCCTAATCTGGTTAAGCGCGGATTGCATGCAGGGAATATCTCCAAAGAAGTTGCAAAGATTGTTGGTGGGGGTGGGGGCGGCAGACCCGATATGGCACAGGCCGGAGGTCAATGGGCAGACAAATTGGATGAGGCGCTCTGTTTTGCCGCTGAATTGTTAAGCAATAAGATATTACAGGGAAGTAGCTGATTTATTTTTAAAAGATAGGTGGCGAACCATTCAAAAGAACAATGGTGACATCGTCTTAGCACATCAGGCTCTTGAGTTTTTGCTTGACAATAATGGCATCGGTATATAGAATTTTTAGTTTGAAAGTAACATATTATAAAATATCTTACGATGAAGTACTGGGAAGTATATCATAAATGTATCCTTCTTTCTTTGTCTTCCCTGTGCTTCTTTTTTTTTATGAACTTTTTATCGAGGTGATGCATGCCTAATCCAAAGAGAAGGTTTTCAAATTCAAGAACTCGTAAAAGACGCACCCACGACAAGCTTACTCCTCCTGTTATTCCACTTGCCGAAAACATTGGGAAAGGGGCCGGCGTACGCTCAAAACTGTATATTTGTTCACATTGCAAACAGGTAAATCAACCCCACACTGTTTGCCACAACTGTGGCTATTACCGAGGTAAACAGGTTATTACTGTTGAAAGGTGAGTTTATGAGAGTTGCGGTAGACGCAATGGGTGGAGATAAAGCTCCGCACGAAATCGTAAAGGGGTCGGTTCTGGCAGCACAACAGTTTCAAGACGACGAAATTGTGTTGGTCGGTGATGAAAAAGCAATACAAGGCGAACTTAACTCTCACGGGAATCCCCCGAAGAACATTACGATTTATCATGCACCTCAAGTGGTTGGGATGGATGACCCTGCAACCTACTCTATACGACAAAAAATCAATTCGTCAATCACACGCAGTGTTGAGCTGGTGGCAAAAGGAAATGCTGTGGCCGTGGTTAGCGCAGGTCACACAGGCGCTGCGGTAGCTGCGTCAACATTGCATTTACGAACCCTGAAAGGGGTACGGCGTCCCGGTATTGCCGTTGCTATTCCCACCCGACACGGAATATGTTTGATTATTGATGTCGGAGCAAACATTGCCTGCAAACCCGAACACCTCTTCCAATACGGTGTTATGGCAACGGTACTCAGTAAATATATGTTTGGCATAGAAAATCCAAGAGTTGGTCTTCTGAACATCGGCGAAGAGGACGCAAAGGGAAATGATCTTGTGAAAGAAACTTTCGCGCTCCTTTCCAGTTCAAGTTTAAACTTTGTGGGAAATGTAGAAGGCCGTGAAATATTTGATAGCAAAGCTGACATCGTTGTTTGTGAAGGGTTCGTGGGAAATGTCTTGTTGAAATTTACAGAAGGGCTTGCCATGAACCTTTTATCAACCGTTAAAGCTGGCGCAATGAAGAGTTTCCGGACGAAACTGGGTTTATGGTTATGTAAACCAACCTTTGAGGCATTAAGGGCTAAAATGGATTTTAGTGAATATGGCGGCGTTCCTTTGTTGGGCGTCAATGGTATTTGTATTATATGCCATGGCAGGTCTGATTCCAAGGCCATACAAAATGCCATACGAGTTGCATTGCAGTTATCAAAAAACAATGTGAATGAGCACATTGTCTCCGAATTGGGAAAAACCAATGCACTCTCGGCAACTGTTATGTAACCGATTAGCCGCCTATCAATCTCCTCTGGTCAACGAACTAATTACACATGCGACAAAATCAAAGGGCATCAATTACAGGTATAGGGTCATACCTTCCAAACAAGGTTTTAACAAACTACGACTTAGAAAAGATGGTTGATACCAGTAACGATTGGATTATCCAGCGAACGGGCATTAAAGAACGCCGTATCGTCGAGAATGGCGTTACAACGTCAGACCTTGCCACCCAGGCATCACTCAGGGCGATGGAAGATGCCGGCGTTTCTCCCAAAGATTTAGACATGATTATTACCTCTACGATTACGCCTGACCATATCTTCCCTTCGACTTCGTGCTACATACAACAAAAAATAGGGGCAACCCGCGCATGCGCCTTTGATATCCTTGCGGCATGTGCCGGATTTATTTATGCCATGTCTATTGGACAAAACTTTATAAATTCAGGAGCAATGAAGACCGTTTTGGTGGTAGGCGCTGAATGTTTATCGAAAATTACCGACTACACCGATCGTGCAACCTGCGTACTATTCGGAGATGGCGCTGGCGCAGTCATCATACAAAGAAACCCTGTAAAACATGAAATTCTTTCCTCAAGCTTAGCCGCAGATGGATCAGAGGCAGATGTACTTATCATGCCGGGCGGCGGGGCAAGAAACCCTGCGTCTTTGGAGTCAATTCAACAACGGCTGCATTATATTCAATTTAAAGGCAAAGAAGTATTCAAACTGGCGATTAATAATATTACCAATTTAATCCTGGAAACAACGAAGGAAAACGGACTCACCCTTGACGATATCGACTTAATTATTCCACACCAGAGCAACCTAAGGATTATCGAAGCAACCATGGAAAAGCTTGGGTTGCCGATGGAAAAGGCGTTTGTAAACATTGATAAATACGGAAACACATCTTCTGCCTCCGTTCCCATAGCCATTGACGAAGCCAGAAAGGACGGACGTCTCCGCAAAGGAAATATTGTTATGCTGGTAGCATTTGGGGGAGGATTGACGTGGGGATCTTCGCTTATTAGATGGTAGAGGACACGAGAAAGACCGCTCTTCTTTTCCCCGGCCAGGGTGCTCAATATACGGGAATGGGCAAGGATTTTTATGAACAGTTCACAGAGGCGCGGGAAGTCTTCAACAAAGCCAACGAAACCCTGGGTTTTGATTTAGCGTCACTATGCTTTCAAGGAAAACAGGAGGAACTAAACAAGACTTCCATTTGTCAGCCTGCTATATTGGTAACCAGCATTGCCATACTGGAAGTCTTAAAGAAAAATTCTTCAATGCAAATCGAGACGTGTCGTGCTGCCTGCGGGCTTAGTCTGGGAGAATACACAGCTCACGTAGCCGCTGGTTCTATGACCTTTACGGATGGCGTGCGGCTGGTATACAAGCGCGGCTTGTTTATGCAAGAGGCATGTAATGCGAATCCGGGGGGAATGGTTTCTGTTATTGGACTAGAGGATGAAAAAGTAGAACAAATCTGCAATGAGATGAAATCACTAGGAATTATTTGTACCGCGAATTATAATAGTCCGGGACAGGTGGTTATCTCCGGCGAAAAAACGCTCCTGGAAAAAGCGTCTATTCTTGCTAAAGAACGAGGGGCAAGGATGGTTGTTCCTTTAAAGGTAGATGGGGCGTTCCATTCTGATTTAATGAGCCCTGCAAGCAGCAAACTTTCAAGGGAACTCGAGTTGACGCCGATTTCTAAACCGAATATTCCCGTTGTGGCAAATATCCATGCACAATACGTACGGGAACCTGAGGAGATAAAAATCTCTTTGGCAAAACAACTCAATAGTCCGGTACGGTGGCACCAATCAGTCTCCATGCTGATCCGTGACGGATTTAATCAATTTTATGAAATAGGCCCCGGAAAATCTCTATCGGGCCTTATGAAAAGGATTGACTCTACTCAGGAAATCAAAAATATTGACACGGTAGAGGCATTTAAAAATATAGGAAAACCAAGTTAATCCCCCTTAACAAAGGGGGATTTAGGGGGGGTTGTTCCCTTTTCTAAGGGGGATTTTATACCACCATGAAACCCGCATGAATAAAATGAAAATTCCTATACAATTTAATTTTATAATAAGGAGGTAAAACAGTGTCAGCAACCGAAGAGAAGGTCAAAGAGATTATTACCAAGCAAATGGGTGTAAAAGCCGAACAAATTACCAAAGAAACGTCCTTTATTAATGATCTGGGAGCGGATTCTTTGGATACCGTAGAACTGATTATGGAATTTGAAGACGCCTTTGATATGAACATCCCGGATGAAGAAGCAGAAAAGATCCGTACGGTGGGAGACGCCATTAAATACATAGAGGAACACAAATAAAATGCAGGAACGACGAAGAGTCGTTATTACCGGTGTTGGCGCCGTTACACCTCTTGGGCTTGAGAAAAAACAAATCTGGTCGGCGCTCTGTGAAGGGAAAAGCGGCATAAAGCCCATTACTTCTTTTGATACCTCTGCTCATGAAGTACACTTCGGAGGCGAGGTCAGCGACTTTGATCCGACTAAATGGTTTGAGATTAAGGAGGCACGCCGGTTAGATCGCTTTGCACAATTCGCTGTTGTTGCTGCAATCCAGGCTATAGAAAATGCCGGCCTGAAATTGGAAGGCTTTGACCAGACGAGAATTGGGGTTGTGATCGGTTCCGGGATGGGAGGTTTGTTAGAGCTGGAAACCCAACATGGAATTCTCATCAATAAAGGGCCTTCCCGAATTTCTCCTTTCATGGTTCCTAAACTGATGGTCAACGCCGCATCGGCGCAGGTGGCAATACGATTCGGACTGAAAGGCCCCAATTATGCATTGGTAACGGCGTGTACCACCGGCGTCAATGCTATAGGTGAAGCTGTCCGTATTATCCAAAGAGGTGATGCAGATATCATGATTGCTGGTAGTTCAGAGGCGGTAATCAGTCCTTTAGGTCTTGCCGGGTTTAGCGCTATGAAAGCGCTTTCTACCCGCAATGACGCCCCACAAAAGGCCAGCCGTCCGTTCGATAAAGACCGGGATGGTTTTGTCATTTCTGAGGGCGCTGGTGTTATTGTGGTTGAAGAACTTGAGACAGCAAGGAAAAGGGGGGTAAATATCTATGCGGAGGTACTGGGGTATGGACTCAATGGAGATGCATATCATATTGCAGCGCCAGAACCAAATGGTAATGGTGCAATGCGATGTATGAAGAGCGCCCTTGAAGACGCACAGTGCAATTCTGAGGAAATTGATTATATTAATGCACATGCTACATCAACCCCAATCGGTGATAATATTGAAATAAAAGCCATAAAGAAGGTTTTTGGAGAGAATGCACACAAAATACCCATCAGTTCTACAAAGTCCATGCTGGGTCATCAACTTGGC
>Ga0209000_1000883_pt1 | contig 22344 bp, 21 predicted proteins | sample RifGroD2_FD_183998 | JGI IMG/M metagenome (GOLD analysis project Ga0209000, IMG submission 183998) | Groundwater microbial communities from Rifle, Colorado, USA - Groundwater D2 (SPAdes) (version 2) | ecosystem: Environmental > Aquatic > Deep subsurface > Groundwater | place: Rifle, Colorado... | reverse complement strand
TTACGACAGTTACAGAAGATTTTTAACAATGTTCGGAAGCGTTGTTCTTGATATCGAAAGAGAAAAATTTGAACACGTTCTTGATCAAGTAAAAACAAAAGAAGGTGTTAAACTTGATACAGAAGTTAGTATTGACGGTTTGAAATCTTTAATTCCTGCTTACAAAGCTATTATTAAAGAAGAAACAGGAAAAGATTTTCCTCAGGATCCATATACACAACTTCAAGCTGCTATCGAAGCTGTATTCAGTTCTTGGAATATTCCTAGAGCAGTTGCTTACAGAAATCACTACAAAATTGATCACAACTACGGTACTGCTGTAAACGTTCAAACAATGGTATTTGGAAACATGGGTAATGATTCCGCTACAGGCGTTTCCTTCACAAGAAACCCATCGACCGGTGAAAATACATTCTACGGCGAATACTTAACAAACGCTCAAGGTGAAGATGTTGTTGCAGGTATCAGAACACCAAAAGCTATTTCTGAGCTCGCTACAGAAATGCCAGAACTTTACAAAGAATATGTTGCAATTGCTAAAAAACTTGAAAATCATTACCAAGATGTTCAAGATATGGAATTTACAATTGAAAGAGGCAGATTATACATTCTTCAAACCAGAAATGGTAAAAGAACATCAGCAGCTTCAGTAAGAATCGCTGTTGAAATGTGCGAAGAAGGTACAATTACAAAAGAAAGAGCTCTTCAGCTTGTTGATCCTACACAATTATATCAATTATTGCTTCCAAGTTTTGATCCGGCTGCTAAAAAAGCAGGAAAACTTCTTGCAACAGGCTTAGCTGCATCTCCTGGTGCTGCTGTTGGTAAAATAGTATTTAATACTGACGAAGCTGCTGAAAGAGGAACTTCAGGCGAAAAAGTTATTCTTGTTAGAATTGAAACTTGTCCTGATGATATTCACGGTATGATCGCAGCTCAGGGTGTTTTAACACTTAGAGGCGGTATGACTTCACATGCAGCAGTTGTTGCAAAAGGAATGGGCAAACCTTGCGTTGCAGGTTGTGAATCATTAAAAATCGATCTTAAAAATGAAACACTTACTACTTCTGACGGTACAGTTTATAGAAAAAATGATGTTATCTCTATGGACGGCGGAGAAGGTCAAGTGTTTGAAGGTTCTATCGCAACAGTTGAGCCTAAAATGGATGAAAACTTTGAAAAATTATTCAACTGGGCTGATGAAGTTAAAAGACTCGTTGTTAGAGCAAATGCTGACACCCCTGAAGACGTAGAAAAAGCTGTTGAGCTTGGCGCTAAAGGTGTTGGACTTTGCAGAACAGAGCATATGTTCATGGCTCAAGACAGACTTCCTGTTGTTCAGCAAATGATTATCGCAGGAACAGAAGCAGCAAGAAAAGAAGCTCTTGCTCAACTTCTTCCTATGCAATATGCTGACTTCAAAGCTATGTTCAAAGCTCTTAACGGTCTTCCAATGACTATCCGTCTTTTAGACCCACCTCTTCATGAATTCTTACCTTCAAAAGAAGAATTAATTGCGGAAGTGGCAACTTTAAAAGCTCTTGGACAAAATGCTTCAGAAAAAGAAGCTCTTCTTCATAAAGTGGAAGAACTTTCCGAATCAAATCCTATGATGGGCTTAAGAGGATGCAGATTAGGTTTAACATATCCTGAAATTAACGAAATGCAAGTTAAAGCTATTTTTGAAGCAGCTTGTGACCTTAAAAAAGAAGGTATGACTGTAATCCCTGAAGTTATGATTCCTCTTATCGGTCACGTTAACGAACTTAAAACAGTAAGAACTCAACTTGAAGAAGTTGCTCAAAAAGTAATGGACGCAAAAGGTGTTGAAATTGAATATCAGTTCGGTACAATGATCGAAATCCCAAGAGCTGCTATAACAGCTGATCAAATTGCAGAATACGCTGAATTCTTCAGCTTCGGTACAAATGACTTAACTCAGATGACATTTGGCTTTAGCCGTGATGACGCTGAAGGTAAGTTCTTAAACAACTATGTTGAGCAAAAAATCCTTCCTACCAACCCATTTGAAACCTTGGATCAGGAAGGCGTCGGTCAGCTTATGAAAATAGCTATCGAAAAAGGTAAAACCGTTAGACCTAATATTAAACTTGGTATTTGCGGAGAGCATGGTGGAGATTCTGAAAGCGTTAAATTCTGTCACAGAATCGGCTTAAATTATGTAAGCTGTTCACCTTTCAGAGTACCTGTGGCTAGATTAGCTGCTGCTCAAGCTGTTATTGAAGAAAAAGGAAACAAAGCTTTAGTTACAGCATAGAAAATAGATACAAAAATGGTCTGTACTTTCAAAAGTACAGACCATTTTTTTGTTTAAAAATTTAGTTTGTTAATACGATATTTATTGCAATCCGCTCTTGAATACAGGTAAACATCCTTTAATAAATTTTCTTATTGCGCTAAATTTTGAATTGCCGCATGTATACTTACTAAAATTTACAGGTGTTGGATTTAGGGACAACATTGCTGCTTTATCCTCAATATTGATTGCGCTTATTGGTTTTTGGACTTTTTCAACAGCAGCTATCCATTTTCCTGTACCTTTTACCTCTGCAGCTTGTATTTCTAAACCTCCATCTTTTAAATATTTTCTTAGGGCATTTGCCTTAGCTCCTTGAAAGGATGGTTGATTTTGAATGTTCATTATTTTTCTCCTTATTAAAATTAATTCTTTCTAGCCTTTTGAATATATAAACATCGTGAAAAAAAAATTAATAGTGACTTTTATAAAAAAATAAAAAATTGGAAAAACCATATATTTGCAAGAAAACAGTGACTTAATACTTCTTAACAGAAAATATTGCAACCTGCCACTTAATATGTTACACTGTAAATATGATTAAAAGTTTTAAACATAAAGGGTTGAAAAAATTCTTCTATAAAGGAGATATTTCCGTTATAAACTCTAATCATTCAAAGAAATTAAGGTTTGTTTTAAGAAGGATCAATAGCGCCTGTGTTATAAATGACCTTGATGTCTCCAGCTATAGACTTCATCCGTATACAAACATGGAAAATACATGGTCGATTGATGTAAGCGGAAATTATCGGATTTTATTCCAGTTTATAAATGGACATGCTTATATAGTTGATTATTTAGACCCTCACTAAAAAAGGAGCAAAAAGTGGTAGACATAGATTGTGAAAAATATGGAATAATGTATGACCCGCCGCATGTTGGCGAAGTTATTAAGGAAGAATATTTAATTCCTCTAAATTTAACTGTAACAGAGGCAGCGTTAAAACTCGGTGTCACCAGAAAAGCTCTGTCGGAGCTTGTTAACGGCAAAACAGGTATCAGCGTTAAAATGGCTATAAAATTAAGCAAGGCGTTTAATACATCTGTTAAAATGTGGCTTAATATGCAGATAGAATACGATTTATTCCACGAATTGCAAAAATATCAGCCTGATGATGTTCAGGTTATGTATGGGTAAAATTAAAAATATTAATTAAAGATTAAAATAGCTTTAAACTAAAAAAAAAATGGTTTATAATCAAAAAGTTGAAAAGATTAAAAAGTTTTAAGAGTTTTATAGGAGAAATAAAGATGCAGCTTACCCTTAACGGGCGTAATATTGAAATAACCACAGCAATTAGAGATTATGTTGAAGAAAAAATCGGAAGAATTGTAAAACATAATAACCAGATTATGAATATTAAAGTAACGCTCAGTGTAACCAAAAATAAAAGTGTGAAAAAAAATCATACAGCAGAAGTTACATGTTTTCTGAACGGTTCAGTAATTAAAATTACTGAAGAAGCAGAATCAATGTATGCAGCTGTTGATCTTTTAACTGACAGGTTTGATAGAAAAGTTAAAGAAAACAAGGAAAAACTTATAAATCACAAAACAGGAAAATCAATTAGAACAGAAATTCAGCCGGAAGAAGCTCTTGAAGAAGAGGAAGCTTTTGAAGGTGAAACTTCTGTTGTAATCGATATAGACTCAGAAACAGAAGTATAAAATTTATTAATAATATTTAAAAAAAAGGCAAATTTTATTTGCCTTTTTCTATTAAAAACTTAATAATAGTATATTAATAGATTAAATTTCTAAGATTTATTTAAAATAATAGCAAGGAGATTCTTTATGTCAGGGAAAAATATTTTAGAACAGGAAGAGTTGCAGGTTATAGCTTTTAAATTGGGAAAAGAAGAATATGCTGTGGCTATTACAAGTGTTCAGGAAATTATAATGCCTCAGGAGAAAACCAAAATACCAAGATCTCCGGAATTTGTTGAAGGTGTTATTAATCTTAGAGGAAGCATTATACCTGTTATTGACGGAAGAAAACGTTTCGGTCTTGAATTGGCAAAAGTAACCCCTGAAACAAGAATTATGGTTCTCGAACTTGAAAGAAATACTGTTGGTCTTACTGTAGATTCTGTTTCTGAAGTAATACATATGCAGACAAAAGATGTTCAGGCTTCTCCCGTAAATTCTGATAAATCTCAAGATTTTATTCTTGGTATCGGAAAATTTAAAGAGAGATTAATAATTCTTCTTGATCCGGATAATTTCCTAGATATGCATGAAATTGAGAGCATTAGTAATTTGGCTCAGGTGGCAGAAAATTTACGAGAAATAGCTACATTAACTGAAAAAGAAAAAGTGAAATAGAAAAAATCCCCTCCGGTCAAACCAGAGGGGATTTTTTCTATTTATGATACAAGTTGTAAATGAGATTTTTTTCTCGGAATTGTTATGCTTCTTAGTTCTTTTAATCTATCAAGAATAAATGGCAGGTTTCCGCAATTCGGTTTAAGTTCCATGTATTTCTTGTAGTAGCGCATTGAATCATTATTGCAGTTCATTTTATCAAAGGCTATAGCAATTCCCAGATAAGCTCGCGAATAGTTTTTATTAATTTTTAAAAGATGCCTGAAAGTTTTGATTGCTTTGTTATGCATTTCCAGTTTTATGTACAGACTTCCCAGGGCATTACGCGCCGCTTCGTTTTCAGGATGAACTTCGATGATTTTTAGATAATTTTTTATGGCTAAATCAAATTGATTGCTAAGTTCTAATGCAAGAGAAAGATTTACCTTTGCATCTACATATTCAGGACAAATTTTTAAAGCCTTTTTGAATTCTTTGATTGCTTTTTCGTACTTTTTGTCCATGCAGTAACAGCAGCCGATTTCATAATATAAAGTTTTATCGAAGGAGCTTAATTTTTTAGCTTTGCTGAATGAAGTTACGGCACTTTGGGTATATCCTGTTTGTTTATAAGAAAATCCGAGCCCTTTATGCGCATCTACGTTGTTTTTATCGTGTTTTAGCACGAGTAAATATTCATCTATAGATTCCCAGAAATAATTTTTCATCCTTAGTGCATCGGCTTTAACAAGGTGCCTGTATGCAAGTTCTTCAGGCGTATCAACTTTATTATTTAATCTTTTGACGAAAGATTTTACTTTTTCTGACATTAAATCGTCTGTGACGATTTCCATATATACCCCCCTAACAAATCTAGCCTAGATTCATTTTATGATTTGTTTAGATTAAATGAATCAATCCGAGGGTTTAAATAGACTCGTTCATGAGGTTTAAATTTTAGTGTTTATGTTAATATATTTATAAGTCGTGCTACACGGGGAACTAGCGATGCCCTTTGCCCGCAATCGCTTTAGCGGGGTGGACAGCCTACCGTGAGGCTTGATTGGTAAAGATCGACAATATTATTGTCCAGTGAAGTTTGGTCTGACACGGCGGAAGCCGGTGAACCTGGTCAGGGCGGGAACGCAGCAGCCATAAGTCGTAACTTTCGGGTGTCGTCAGATTGCCAGATGGAGGGTAGTAATGTTGTACTACTTTATTAGTCAGGTCGAAGTGTAGGGCACGGCTTTTTTTATGCTCTTTCTTTTTAAGGTGTTTTTCCATTTTATTGTTTTAACTCAGTTGCACTTTACGGAGATTTCGTAATATTTCACCCTGCGTATAAAAACATGCGAGCATTGTTTGAGCCTGCCAACGCAGGCGAGTTTGCGAGCTCAAACAACATAATTATTCCATCATAAGCAGGGTAGAAATATAGAAAGCGTAGTTTAGGGCGAGCTTTCTTTTGCTTCATTTTCTTTAGTCGTAAAGAAAATGAAGGCGGGTGAAGGGGTGCAACCCTTTCTTTAAAAACAGAAAATACCTTTTATGACTCAAGTATATATATAGTATATTAACTTTTGTAACAAAACGATAATAATAGGCAATTTCTTGATGTTATATGTTTTTTATATATTAGAGGATCATACAATAAACAATCATTATTATATCGGGGTAAAAATTAAATAGGAGGAGATTAATTATGGCAAGAGTACTTATTTCAATGCCTGACGAGTTTTTAAACACAATCGACGGAGTAGCTGATGATGAACAACGCTCAAGAAGCGAACTCATCAGAGAAGCTTTAAGAACTTATGTAAACAAAAGAAGAATCAGAACAGCTGCTTCTGCTACAAGACACGCAGCATTGCTTGAAACACTTCTGTAATTTATAAAAGTTAAATAAATTTAGAAAAGCGAGTCATTTAAATGACTCGCTTTTCTTTTAGGTGTTTTATTCGTGATATTATTTAATTGAGATGAGAGAAAAGATACAAAGAGTTTTAAAAAAAATAAATAAACCTTCGAGATATACAGGCAAGGAAATCGGGAGTTTTAACAAAGACTGGGATTCTTCAGAAGTCAGGGCGGTTCTTGCGTTTCCTGATTTGTATGAAATCGGGATTTCTAATTTAGGGTTAAGAATTCTTTATGACAAAATTAATCGCTATGAAAAAAGAAATTTTCTTGCGGATAGGGTTTATGCCCCTGAAGTTGATTTTAAAAAAGAATTAGCGGAAAATCATATTCCTCTTTATGGCGTGGAAAGTTTCAAACCGCTTAATGATTTTGATATGATTGCGTTTTCACTACAGTACGAGTTGAGCTATCCGACCATCCTATCTATGTTTGAAATGGCAAATATTCCTATAAAATCAGTAGACAGAATAGAAAATGTCCCACATGACCAACAGAGTTCAGAAGGCAAGAGTCGGGGAGATTATGTTGGTGGCTTTGCCACTCCTATAGTTGTGGCTGGTGGACCAGGAAGTTATAACCCCGAACCGATTTCTGAATTTATAGATGTTTTTTTGATAGGTGATGGGGAAACTATAATAAACGAGCTTCTGGAAGTTATTGCAGATGCAAAAAAACAAAATTTGACCAGGGAAGAAACTTTAAAAAATCTTGCTAAGCTTCAAGGTGTTTATGTTCCCCGTTTTTATAAAAGCGAAGGATATTCGAAGCCTGTTCCTGTTAGTGAAGAATTTTCGGCGGTCATAACCAAAAGAATAGATGACATAGATAATATGGATTATCCTGTCGAGTTTCCAATTCCTTACAGTACAGCGGTTCATGATAGGGCGGTTATTGAGTTAAGGCGCGGATGCGGAAGAATGTGCCGTTTTTGTCAGGCATGTTTTGTAAATTTCCCTGTAAGAGAAAGATCCCCCGAGCATGTAGTTGAAATTGCAGATAATATTTTGAAAAATACAGGCTATGATGAGTATTCTCTTTTAGCTCTATCTTCAAATGATTATAAAAACATAGAAAAACTTGTGAGTATTCTTAATGAAAAACACTCCTGTTCGGGTGTTTCAATTTCTCTTCCAAGCCAGAGGGCGGACAAATTTAGTCTTGAATTGGCGGAGCTGGTTAATTCCGTCAGAAAAAGTACAATAACTATTGCGCCTGAAGCAGGAAGCCAACGATTAAGGGATGTTATAAACAAAAATTTAACTGAAGAACAAATTCTTGATGCGGTTCTTTCAGTGTATAAAACAGGCTGGGATAAAATTAAGCTGTATTTTATGATAGGGCTTCCTACTGAAACGTATGAGGATTTGGATGCAATTATTAGTCTTTTGCAAACCATAAAATTGCATGCCGGAAAACTTAAAAACGAGCTGAAATTAAGAAAATTTTTGAGTATAACCTGCACTATATCTATTTTTGTGCCAAAGCCGTTTACCCCTTTTCAGTGGGCAGCGCAGGACAAATTAGAAGTAATTGACGAAAAAATTAAATATCTGCGTCAAAAAGCCAGACCTCTAAGAGATGTGAAGCTTAATTTTCATGACAGCTTTTTATGCTTGCTTGAAGCGGTTTTTTCAAGAGGAGGCAGGGATTTAAACAGGCTTGTGGAAGAAGTTTATAAAAACGGTTCTTATCTTGATGCGTGGAATGAGCATTTTAATAAAGATATATGGCTTAAAACAGCAGAATCTCTCTCGATAAATTTAGAAGAGCGTTCTTCTAAAGAATTTGATGTAAATGATGAATTACCGTGGGATATTTTTAATATCGGAGTAAATAAAAGCTGGCTAATCAATGAATACAAAACAGCACTTGATTTCAAAACCTCAAAGCCTTGCGATGAAGGCTGCTCTGGTTGTGGTGTTTGTAAGAATTTGAAGACAGAGCCTTCTTTAAAAGGGCATAAGTTGGATGAAAACACTGCAGCTCTCAATGACAGCATGACAAAAAAAGAAAAAACAAAAGTTCATGCAGAAAATTCTGATAATGCCTATCGATACAGGATGAAGCTTCGGAAAACAAACGAATTAAAATATATTTCTCATCTTGACTGGCAAAAATTAATTTATAGTGCAGTCAGAAAAGCAGGATTGAAAATTAACTTTTCTCAGGGATTTAACCCGAGTCCGAAGTTTTCTCTTGCAGTAGCTTTGCCGCTTTTTACCGAAGGAGTTGCCGAATGCGCCGATATTGAAATGCAAGAAAACATTTCCTCCGAAGAAATAAAAGAAAAATTAAACACTTTTTTGCCTGAAAGTTCAAAAATTCAGGAAATTGTTAATATTTCTAAAGATAAAATTTCGATTGAAAAAGCTGTATACTGGGCAAAATATAGCGCTTTGCCCGTTGATCCTGAAAAAGTTGAAAAAATAAACTTAAAGAGTATTGTCAAAAACTCTTTATTACAAGAGAATATAATAATAGAGAAATTTTCTAAAAAGAATTGTTTGAAAAAAGTTGATATAAGATCAGCAATTCATTCACTGATTATTGATGAGTCAAATGGTCAGTATAAATTAGATTTTATCTTAAAAGCAGGACAGGACAGAGAACCAATTAGGATGATTAGTCTTGATAGTATTCCTGGCTGTAAAATAGAGGTATCTAACAGCACTTTAAGGGCTGATCAGTTTCTTAATTTTTTAACCCCGGAAATTGAATGGGATATAGTTAGAGAAAAACTTTTAGATTTTGAATTTAAAGAATTGGTATGAAAATCAAATTATTTAAAATATAAATAAAAATGGCAGTCATTCTGAAGTTCAGAGTGACAATTAAAAGTGTTAAAAGGTATAAGTTTTTTGAAGTTTATGAATAGTATTAAAAGTTTTATAAGTTTTGTTGATGAGGAAATTAATTAATTATGAGTAAATCCATCATTATTTCAGAGCGAGATAATATCGCAGCGATTTCTGAAAATGGAAGAGTATTAGAATTTTTTATCCACCGTGGTGATATCTTATTAGGGGATATTTATTTAGCCAGAGTAGAAAATATTTTGCCAAGTATTGACGCGGCTTTTGTCCATGTGGGCAGTGATAAAATGGGCTTCCTTCATGCTTCTGATGTTACAGGGAAAGGCGCTTTGAAAGAAAGAATCAAGCCTAAGCAAAGCATCATGGTTCAGGTAGTTAAAGAACCCACCGGACACAAAGGTCCGAGAGTAACTATGGCAGTTAGTATTCCCGGAAGATTTCTTGTTCTTATGCCGGATGAAAAAGGCGTTAATGTAAGTAAAAAAATCGCTTCTCCGAAAGAAAGAGCAAGGCTAAAATCAGTAGTCAGTCTTTTAAAACCTACAGGCGTAGGCGTAATTATAAGAACAGAAGCAGAAAATCAGTCAGAAGCTGAAATTCAGGAAGATCTCGAATTTTTACTTGAAAAATGGAATAGTATAATAACAGCATCTGATACAGTTACAGCTCCAAATCTTTTACATAGGGATCAGGATCTTTTATACAGAGTTATAAGAGAAGCAGTTACTGAAGATGTTAACGAAATAGTCCTTGATACTTCTTTTGGCTATCATAGAGCGACACAGCTTTTACAAAGCTGGAATATATCTCACCAGTTAAATGTTGCTGTCCATAAAGGAACAGATTCCATACTTGTCGCCAAGGGTATTGAAAGAGAAATCAGAAATGCGCTTCAGACAAAAGTTAATCTTCCTAGCGGCGGATATCTTTATATTCAGGCAACAGAAGCTCTGGCTGTTGTTGACGTTAACAGCGGTAAATTTACAAGTTCTGCTACGCAAGATGAAACAATCAGAAAAACCAACCTTGAAGCAGTTGCCGAAATTGCAAGACAGTTGAAACTCAGAAATATCGGCGGCATGATTATCGTTGACTTTATTGATATGGAAAACAGGGTGGATCAGCTTGCTGTTCTGGAAGAATTTGAGCTTGCGCTTGAAACTGATAAATCAAAACCGCAAATAGGACAACTTTCTGATCTTGGGCTTGTTGAGTTAACAAGACATAGACAGGGACAAAGTCTTGCGGAAATATTTACAAAAAAATGCGCTAATTGTAACGGAAATGGCGTTATAATCGAGGACTTTAATTTCTCCGCTCCTCCACAAGAAGGTGAAACAGTTGTAAAAACTTCGAAAATGAAATTTACTAAACCTATCAATAAAGGTGGTTTAGCAGTTAATGAACAAAAAAAACAAATTCATAGTACTGTTCAGACAAAAATAATGCCTTCAGCGACAAAAAAAATAGAAACCAGTCCTTCGTTGGCAGCTTCTGCGATTAAACCTCAACCTCAAGTTGAAAAAGAAGCTTTCATTCTTAATAACGAACTTATAAAAGATTTCTTCTCGGAATCTTCATATACTCCTAAAGTTTCAAAACTTATAAGATATTATGCAGTCCCTTCGGCAATTGCCAGAAATTATCTGGGACAAAACTTTACGCCGGATGTGTTTACAATATTGCAGGAATTAGAATCAGTAGAGCATGTTGCAACTGATGAAAAGCCTGAAACAGAGCAAGCAGCACCGCAAAGGCAACAGGTGCAGCAGCAGCCTCAGCAGCAAAGAAGAGAATTTCAAGCTGCTCATCCCATGAGAAATCCTCAACGTCCTGTAGAAACAGGTGAACAACGTACTAATCAACAAATGAGACAGCCGCAACCTCAACAAAAACAAGTTCAACCGCAGCAGCGGACACAACCCCAACCCCAACCACAACCTCAACCCCAACCCCAACCACAACCACAACCCCAACAAGTACAGCAACAACCTATAGAAAAAGAAGTTCCTGTTGTGGAAGAAAAAACTGTTCCTGTTGAAGAAGCTCCTAAAAAAAGAGGCGGCAGAAGACCTGCTAAACCTGCGGGAAGACAAACAAGTTCAAGAGGCAGAGCTCCCAGAAGCACAAAACCTGAGCCTCCAAAGACTGAAAGTTAGTGAAAATTCTTAAAAGATAAACATAAAGGCTGGAAAAATGAAAATAAATAAAAAATTTCTAATTATATTTATATTGTTTTTTATTTCATTTATTTCACAAATAAATTATGGAATATGCTCTGATAGTGGACCTGTTGTGCAGCAACCTGTTCAAAGTATTCCGACTGCTCAAGCACAGCCACAAGTTCCTGTTGCAACAGTTCCTCAGCAACAGCCTGTGCAAAGTGCAACTCAGCCCGTAGCGCCTGCTGTTCCTAATGTTCAAACAGGTAGCGCAGCTAATCAGGGATTTTTTCCTGCTTTAATGAATATGATAAAGTCACTTGTAAACGTGATTATACTTTTTTTAGCTATGGCAGGCATATTTATTCTTTATAAAAGGATAAAAGCAAAGCCTCCTTCTGATGCAAAGCAAAAAAAACAAAAAGGGCAGGAATCTGAGAGTATTGAGCCGACTAATGTAAGTGAAGCTGTAACATCTTTTGTCAGGCATAAAATAAAAAGAACTTCCTGATTTTTTATGAATATAAAAATTATTGCGGTCGGAAAAATCCGCGAAAAATACATAAAAATGGGTATAGATGAATTTGTAAAAAGAATTCAGCCTTATTCATCATTGCAAATAATTGAAATTTCTTCTGAAAATATTTATTCTGATTCAAATATCGACAAAATTCTCGATATTGAAGCTGAAAAAATACTTAAACAAGCAGGCGAAAATTCTTATTTTATAGTGATGGACATTAAAGGGAAGCAACTCTCTTCGGAAGATTTTGCTGCAAAAATAAAAGATATTTCATTAAGCGGTATAAATCAGGTGGTTTTTGCGATTGGCGGAGCTGAGGGGCTTTCTGAAAAAGTCAAAAATCGTGCTGATTTATCTTTAAGCTTGTCATCTATGACTTTTGTTCATCAAATAGCGAGATTTTTTCTGCTTGAACAGATTTACAGGGCTTTTAAAATTATTAACAACGAGCCATATCATAAATAATCTGATAATTTTAATGATTTAAAATTTTGCCAATTTTTTCATTATTTTTACTGATCTTTTTGGCTTTTGCAAGTGCAATATTGGCAAGAATTGCAGCTTCTGTTAAGGTTTCTGTCTTGTAAGAAGTGATGAAATTAAGCAATAAATTAACTTGTTCAATATCTGTCATTATTTTTGTTCTTAAATAACATAGTTTGCGTTTTTTATTCAATTCATTTTCTCCTATAATCAACCCCATTAATTTGTGTTATTAATACATTTTAATGTATTGAACGCACTGTGTCAATAACCTATAATAATAGTTGTTATGAATATAAAAGATGATACTTTAGCAAAAAAATTTGGGATGAAAGTCCGTATTGAGAGGGTTAAGAAGAATCTTTCTCAAGATAAACTTGCTGAATTAGCAGGTTTACATAAAAATTCAATTGGAGCAATAGAACGGGGAGAAAGTTCTCCAACTCTTGATACTATTAATTTACTCGCAAAAGTCTTTGAAATGAAACCTTGTGAACTTTTAGATATTGATAGAATTAATTTGTAATTTGTTTCATTAATGATATTTTAAAATTATGAAAATAATTGCTTACAATCACACACATTGGGACAGAGAATGGTACAAAACCTTTCAGGAATTTAGGCTGCGTTTTGTCGAGGTGATGGATTTAATTATCAAAGAAATCAGGAACGAAAATATTGACTGCTTTTATCTCGACGGGCAAACAGTGATTTTGGAAGATTATTTTGAACTTTATCCTGAAAACAAAGTTCTTATTAAAGAATTAATCAATAAAAATAAAATCATAATAGGTCCCTGGTATGCCCTTGCTGATGAGTTTCTGGTTTCGGGCGAATCTTTATTCAGGAATATGTTGATTGGTGTTAAACAGGCTCAAGAATTAGGTTGCAATAAGTTTATTGGATACCTGCCTGATTCATTCGGGCATAGTTCTGAAATCCCGAGAATTTTATCAGCTTTTGGCATTAAAAATGCTGTCCTGTGGCGTGGCGCAGGAAGCCAAAAATCAGAATTCATTTGGAAATCTGAAGATAATTCTTCTGTAATTGCTACTTATCTTATAGAAGGCTATTTTCAGAATATCCTTCATTATGACATTCCTGTTGAGGAAAAAGCTGAAAAATTAAAAGAATTTCTTGATAAAATAAAAGAATATTCAGCAACGGATTATATTTTGCTTCCTGTAGGAGGCGATCATTTAGGACCTGTTCTTGGTTTGAAAAAACAGCTTGAAGAAATAGGCAATAAGCTTAATGATTACTCTTTTGAGGCAGGTGGGGTTTTTGAATATGTTGAAAAAGTAAAAAGTCTTACGGATTTAAACAAATTCAAAGGAGAGTTGAGGGATAATTCAAGAAATCCGATACTTCAGGGAACTTTGTCGACAAGACTTTATTTGAAACAGGAAAACGCTGTTTCCTCTTGGAAATTGTCAAAACTGACAGAACCTTTTTACTCATTTCTTCCGACAGCAGGATTTATCCCTGCAAGAAACAACGAGCTTGATTATGCGTGGAAAATGCTTCTTAAAAATCATCCGCATGACAGTATTTGCGGATGTAGTATAGATGAAGTTCACGATGAGATGATGCCGCGCTTTGCACAGGTAAATCAAATTGCCGACGGGTTAATTTTGAGAGGGCAAAATGCTCTTTCGCAGCTTGTGAATAAAGATTCTCTCTGGGTTTATAATGCTTCTGATTATGAATTTAGCGGAGTTGTAAATATTAAAACAAATAAAAACCTTTCTGGAAAGCTCAAAGCACAATTCATAAAATACACACGCGAATTTCCGAAAGAAATTTTGCTGGATACACAGAGACCGCCATTTTCGGAGGATATAGAAGAATTTAAAGAGTATCTGGTTTATGTTGAAAATATCAAGCCTCATTCAATAAACATAATCGGCGAAGATTTTAAATACTCAAAACAGCCTGATTCTGTGAAGATTCAGGAAAACTTCATCCAGAATTCCCGCATAAAAATAGATGTGAATTCTGATGGGACTTTGAAATTCACGGATTTTGAACTTAATAAAACTTTTGACGGGCTGCATTATTTTTATGACAGGGCGGATATTGGTGATACTTATAATTATTCACCATTAGAAAACGATAAACCACTTAAGTCAAAGTTTGTCAAGGCTGAAATCATAGAAAAAGGCAAATTAAGAAGCATTTTAAGGGTTTATTATGAGTTGGATATTCCTGCTTACTTTGATGAAGAAAAGAAAATCAGGAGTGTTGAAACGCATAAAACTATTATAACAACTGATATATCTTTAACTACAGGTTCAAAAAGAGCTGAATTTAGTACATGTTGGGAAAATAAGTCTAAAGACCATATCTTGCAGATAAAGTTTTCTTTTAATGAGGCAGTAAAAGAAACGTACGCGGAAAACACTTTTGGGATTATAAAACGGGAATTCGATCCTGATTACAGCCTTAAAGAAAATATGCCTATCTCGAAAGGCGTGGAATTGAAAACAAATACCGCACCAATGCAGAGATTTGTTTATACTAAAGGTCTTGGTATAATTACAGAAGGGCTTTCTGAATACGGTGCATCAGGAAATGAGCTTTATATAACAGCTTTAAGGTCCGTCGGAAAACTCTCGAAGCTTTCTCTAAATATAAGGAATTTTCCTGCAGGTCCGCCTTTAGATACACCTGGTGCGCAATGTCTAGGAAAACATGCCGTAAGATATGCAATTTGTGCAGCAGAAAATCCTGTTGAGCTTTTTAAAGAATCAGACGAGTTTTTGGGTAATATAATTGCGGATGTTGGCAGTAATAATGATGTTTCCTCTATCGTTCCAATATCTTTCTTCAAAACAAACAACAAAAACATTTATACTTACGCGACAAAACTGCATGAAAAAGGTGATAGCATTATTTTAAGGCTTATGAATTTGTCAGGTGAAGAGCAAAATGTTTCTTTTGGAACAGATTTAAGCTTTTCATCCTATGTGGAAGTTAATGGAATGGAGGAAAAGCTTTCCGAATCAGCGTCCTTGGAAAAAGAACTAGTATTTAAGCCGTATGAGTTAAAAACCATACTTCTGGAAAAGGAGTAAAAATGCTTCCTGAAAAAGGTAAAAAAGTCCTGATAACCGACTTTGACGGGACAATAATTAAAAAAGATTTTTTCTGGTACATAATCGAAAAACTTATGACAGAAGAAGATGTTCAGCCCTGGAAAGATTATCAGGCAGGGGAAATTACTCATTTTGAGGCTTTAAATAGAATTTTTGGAAAAATTCATATTAATGAAGAGGAACTTCATAAAATTATTCTTGAACTTCCCGTTGAGGATTGTTTTACCGAGCTAGTAAGTTACTGTAACGAAAACAACATCGATATTTATATTGTAAGTGCAGGTGCGGATTATTATATTAACGTGATTTTGGACTTTCTTGGAGTCAAAAACTCTGTAAATTTGATAGCTAACGAAAGTACCTATTCCCCTAAAAATGGGCTTCAAATGACAAAACAGTCGGAAGATTCCGTTTTTTATTCAGAAAACTACGGAATCAGTAAAGAAGCGGTTATGAAATTTCTGAAAAGCAAGTATGAATTGACTGTTTTTGCTGGAGACGGCACTCCTGATTATAATGCAGCACTTTGGGCAGATGTTGTTTTTGCCAGAGGAACACTGCTTGAGCTTTGCAAAGAACATAATATTGACTTCATAGAGCTTGATTCTTACTGCAAAGTGTTTGATTATTTGAAAAGTAATTAATGGTAATTAAATGATTAAATTTCATCAGAAACAGATATTTATCCCCTCTATACTGAAAATTGGTAATGGAGAACTTTCTAATTTAGGACAATACCTTAAAGAAGAAAGTTTTATGAATGTTGCCTGCTTTTTTAGTGCAGGAATTGAAGAGATTTTTGGTGAGAAAATCTTTAAGAGTCTTGATTTCAGCGAAATAAAAATTCTTCACAAGGATACGATAGAAGAAATTCATATAGAAAATATAATTCATACAGCGTTTAAAATTCCCAAAAACGTTGATGCGCTTGTCGGAATCGGGGGAGGAAAAGCTCTGGATTATTCTAAATACTGCGCTTTTGTACTGGATTTGCCGTTTATAAGCATACCTACTTCAACGTCTAATGACGGGTTTTGCAGTCCAAATTCGTCGCTTTTGGTGGAAAACAAACGAAAATCAGTTAAAGCCAAAATCCCTTATGGTGTAATTGTTGATATAGAAGCATTGCAGACCAGTCCTGAATCTTGCATATATTCAGGAATAGGAGATTTGATTTCTAAGGTTACAGCGGGCTTCGATTGGCAGGAAGCTTCACTTCTTGGGAAAGACGGTTTTAATGATTTTTCTTATCTTATTGCTAATAATACCGTTGCAGATATAGTAAATTATCAAAATCTTGATATAAAAAGTACAGAATTTCTTTATCATCTTGCAAATTCGCTTTTAATGAACGGTATTTCTATGGAAATAGCCGGTTCAAGCAGACCTGCAAGCGGAAGTGAACATTTGATTTCCCATGCTTATGATGAGGTTACTAAAAAGCAGTCCATGCACGGAATTCAGGTAGGGATAGCGACGTATATTTGCAGTTATCTGCAAAATAATCAGTTTGAAGTCGTAAAAAATTTCCTTGAAACAACAGGATTCTTTGACTATGTTTCAAAATATCCCCTGAATAAATCCGAATTTATTGAAGCGGTTAAAACAGCTCCCACAATAAAAGAAAATTTTTATACGGTTTTGTCGGATTCAGGAAACATCGAAAAAGCTATAAACTTTGTAAATACAGATGAAATTATGATAAGAATTTGCAAATGACAATGATGTAAAAATAAAAAATTGTCATTCTGAGGACTTTAGTCCGAAGAATCTGTCCAAAATATAAATAAAAGCTTTAATTCTTATCTAGACAGATCCTTCGCTTTGCTCAGGATGACAATTGTAAATTTTGTATTTTTAAAACTTATCCGATAAGTTTTTTAACAGCTTCCAACACTCTTTGAGGCTGGAATGGCTTTACGATAAAATCTTTTGCGCCAGACTGAATAGATTCAATAACCATTGCCTGTTGACCCATAGCGGAGCACATAACAACTTTTGCAGCAGGGTCGGAAGCCATGATTTGTTTTAATGCGGTTATTCCGTCACATTGAGGCATTGTGATGTCCATAGTTACAAGGTCAGGTTTGAATTGATTATATTTTTCCACGGCGTCATTGCCGTTAACAGCTTCTCCGACTATTTCATAACCGCCTTTTGTCAGAATGTCTTTAAGCATCATTCTCATAAATGCAGCGTCATCTGTAATTAGTACCTTGGGCATATATTGTTATCCTCCTATAATTTTATTATATTATAATTCAACTTCTTCTTGTCCAATTAATTTTACTGAAAAAATTCCTGTCTGTACATCAAGTTTAAATGTTCTGCCTTTATTGCCCCCTGTATCAGACTTTACTAATGTTAGACCTTCTTTTGAAAGGGCTGTTTTTACTGCAAGTGTATTTCTTAGACCTATATTTAATACATTAGCACCTTTTTCCAGATTAAACATTTGTGCTCCGCCTGCCATCTTTACAATAAGTTTATTTTTATTCGCCCCTACTGCAAACAATTTTTTTAACATTTCAGGAACGGCAGTATCTGCATATTTTCCGCAATGTTCAGTTTGTTTCAAGATTTTTGCACTGTCAGGAAGAACAATATGAGCCATTACCCCAAGTTTTAATATGGGATCATAAATTGCCAGCCCGATACACGAACCAAGACTCGGGGCTACCAAAACAGTCCCGGGTTTTGATGTTATTTCTATTTGGCTCATTCCTATGTTTATCACGTTACTCATTATTTATTTCTTAATTAATCTAACTTATACTTGCCATTAGTAAATCAATTTCTGAATTTAAGTCCACCATATCAGAAATTAATGTTTCGATACCTACCGAATTTATGTCTATTCCAAGATTTTCCAGAGAAGTTATGTTTAGACTATGCATCATTCCGTCATTTCCTATCCCTACTCCGAGCATCATTGCCACAGAATCAGCCACATGGACAATGTTTATAAGTTTTTTGTCTACGCAGGTATTTTTAGCTTTTTTCGGGCTATGATGAAACTCAATTGTTTCTTCAAGGACTTTTGGAAAATTCCATTTTGCTGCAATTTTAGCACCGACTTGAGAATGATTATATCCTAAAATCTTTTCTTCTGCTTCTGAAAAGCCTATGTTTTCAGAAGTTACAAGATTGACAATATTATCATATTCTTCTTTTACATATTCATGGATAATCAATTTTCCTATGTCTCTTAATAAACCCGCTGTGAAAGCTAATTCAGGATCTTTATATCCGGAAATTTCAGCAAGATATTTGGAATATACCGCACATGATAAAGAATTTCTCCATAATTCGCCTTTAGCAAGATCATAGCCTTCAATTTGTCTGTTAAAAGAACCTTTTGATACAACTACAAAAACAAGGCTTTTTAAGGTTTTAAATCCCAGTCTTGTTATTGCGTCATTTACAGTTACAATCTTTCTGGAAAAACCATATTGCGCTGAATTGCAAAGTTTTAAAAGCTGAACGGTAAAAGATTGGTCAGTTCCGATAATTTTAGACAACTCTTGAATGTTTACATTAAAGTCATCAAGCATTTTTGCAACTTTTATTGCAATGTGAAAATTATGAGGAATTGCATCAACGCGGTTTAACAGTTTATCTAAATCTAGTGTCATTAATTAATCCTTTTGTTTTTTCTGTTAAACTACTGCTCTGGCTTTTTTTATCACGTCTGTTACTTTAGAAAAAGCTTCTATCTTTTTTGCTTCTTCATGGATTGTCATAAATTTTTCTGAATTTATAAGAATTAATAATCTGTTATTATATTTTCCTATTCCGCAGAATATTTCGGTATTTTCTTCAAGATCAATCGGAGGCGGTTCAATTTCGCTTACATTCAGGTTAATTACTTCATTTACGCTGTCAACAATCAATCCTGTCGTTTCGTTTTCGACTTCCAGAACCATAATTCTTTTATCAATCAAAGGGTTGCTTGATTTTTCTTTTAACAGAAATTTCTTTTTACCGTCTATTACAGGTACTATGTTTCCTCTTAAATTAATAACTCCTTCAACATATTTAGGAGATTTGGGGATTCTGGTGGCTTTTTGGGGCATAATTATTTCTTGAACGCAGTTGATTGGAACTGCATATTCTTCGCTTCCAAGTTTGAATATAATTACCTGTAGTTCTTTTTGTCCTGATCTTATTAAATCTTCAAGCATTTAGCTCTCCTAAATTTTTATTCTGGTTATTCGTTTTAAGTTGGGATTATACTAAATTATTAATGTTTAATATCAATGCTACTTCACCGTTGCCAAGAGTTGTCGCTCCTGAAATATAATGCTCTGAACATAATTTTTTGTTTATCGGTTTAATAACGACTTCCTGCTGACCGACAAGTTCTGTTACCGATATGCCAAGATATTTTTCATGGCTTTTTACTATTACGACAGTAATCGGTTGTTCAGGATCTTCTATATAATCAGGCGTTTCAAGGAATTCAGGCATGCGTATAAGCGGAATAGTCTTTTCTCTGACAGTTATAACTTCTTTGTTTTGAATTTTCTTAACTTGGTTTGCTGTTATATCAATTACTTCATTAATGCAATTGAGAGGCATTGCGTAAATTTCTTCGCCTATTTTGATAATTAACGCTTGAATAATTGCCATTGTAGACGGTAGTGCTATTGTAACAGTTGTGCCTTTGTTTATTTTTGAGCTGATATCTATTGTACCGCCGAGCGAAGAAACTTTGGATTTGACAACATCCATTCCAACGCCGCGTCCTGATAAATCAGTTGCAACTTCTATCGTAGAAAAACCGGGTTTTAGTACTAAATCAAAAATAGCGCTTTCATCTAAAGAGCGGGCGGCTTCTTCTGTGATAAACCCTTTAGCGATGGCTTTGCTTTTGATTCTTTCAGGGTCTATGCCTTTTCCGTCGTCGATAACTTTTATGAGGATATTATCGCCTTCGTTCAAGGCGTGTAATTCTATAGTGCCTTTTGCGGATTTGCCGTTTCTGATACGTTCTTCAGGTGTTTCAAGTCCGTGATCCAATGAATTTCTTATTAAGTGAACAAGAGGATCGCCTATTTCATCAACAACAGCACGGTCAATTTCGATCTCTTTGCCTTTAATTACCAGATTTACTTCTTTTTTTAGGTTTTTGGAAATATCTCTCACAAGGCGCGGAAATCTGTTAAACACCTGATCTACCTGCACCATTCTAAGTTTCATTACGATTTCCTGAATTTCTCCGGTAATATTTTCAAGTCCTTTTGAGAGTTCAAAAATCCTTGTTTTGTTGATTACAAGCTCTCCAACAAGATTCATAAGCTTGTCCAGCCTGCCTGCATTTACTCTTATGGTTTGATTAACAACTTTGGAAATTGCTTTTTGCGATTGAAGATCTTCCTGTTTGTTTTCTTCAGGTTGTTGATTTTCTTCAGTCGTGTCGATATTATTTTCTTTCAGTTTTTGATTTATTTGAGTTTCAGCAGTTATATCAGAAACTTCAACCTCTGCAATCTCTGATATATCCTGGATTTTGTCAATAATATGTTCGTCAGGCTCATGAGTAATCAATAAAACTTTGACGGCATGGTCGAAGTCTTTTGTTTTTAAGAAAACACCTGATTCTATTTCTTCAACAGAAGGCTGGTATTTTATAATTTCACCCATGTTTTCAAGCGCAGAATTCACCATAAAGCTTCTGACGCCGGGGAGTACGCAGTCATTTGAAATGCATACGGTTATTTCTTTGACGTTTAAGCCTTGTGAAATCGCTTCCTGAATTACTATTTGTTCATATTCATTGAATTCCAATTTCTGACAGGCTGAAGTATCAGGCTCAGCAGTTTCTTTGTTATTAATAGCTGCCTGTAAGTCTTTTACAAGTTCATTTACAGAAGTATCTTCGTGTTCGGAACCTTTGTCTACAATGCTGTCAACTAAGCCTTCCAACTTGTCAAGACAGCTGAAAAGAAGATCAACAACTTTGCCTGTTGCCTGCTTTTTACCGCTTCTTAAGGGGTCAAGAAGGTTTTCCATGTTATGTGTCAAATCTGACGTATAGTTAAAGCCCATTGTTTTTGCCATACCCTTAAAAGTATGCGCAACTCTGAATATTTCGTTTAAAACTTCTGTATTTTCAGGTTCTTTTTCCAGTTTTAATAAATTTCCGTTTAAAACCTGTAGGTTTTCTTTGGATTCGTCGATAAATAGCCCTAAATATTCTTCTAAGCTCAATTTATACCTCTATACTTACTAATTCTACCAGCTAAAAAAAAGACTAAATACTCATTAATATAAGTATACTAGTTTATTATACTAGGTTTTTTGGTATCGGCAAATAAAACTAATAATTTTTTAATGTTTTAGTTTGAAAATTTTGTTGTTAAATGATTCCAAACGTCTATAGTTTGGGAATTTATCACAAGTTTTCTGTCAAGAAGGCTTCTTATAGTTAAATCTATAGTCAAAAGAATCGTTTTGTCTATATCGTTTGTTTCATCAAGAACTTTATTGATTTTATCCAGATATTCAGGGGGTCTTGTTTTTGTTTCCAGTTTGTCGGAAAGATAGACTATTTTTTCCAGCAAGCTCATTTCAACTCTGCCTGTAGTGTGGTACATTATGGCGTTTAAAATATCCTCGTCGTCTATGCCGAGTTCTTTTTGCGCCAGATACGCCCCTGCAAAGGCATGGAGGATTTTGTGATTGTTTTTAATATCGTCAGCTATGGGAAATTTATTATCTT
>Ga0209000_1000879_pt1 | contig 22416 bp, 40 predicted proteins | sample RifGroD2_FD_183998 | JGI IMG/M metagenome (GOLD analysis project Ga0209000, IMG submission 183998) | Groundwater microbial communities from Rifle, Colorado, USA - Groundwater D2 (SPAdes) (version 2) | ecosystem: Environmental > Aquatic > Deep subsurface > Groundwater | place: Rifle, Colorado... | reverse complement strand
AGAAAAATTTAAAGAGTTTGGTACATTAAAATTAATCAAATAAATAATAAACTAATAATATAAATTATATTAAGAAAGGTGATATATTATGACCGAATCAACAGAATTAATTGAAGTAAATAATACTAATAATATAAACAATCAAATAAATCCTCACCACATAGCAATAGAAAATCCTGATTCTACTTGTTTTAATTGTCTACAATCATATCCACAATTACATGAAATACTAATTCCAGCATTTAATCACAATTCTATATTTACGAACTTTTCAAGTAAACTACATCTATGTCCATCATGCCTATCCCTAACTAATCCTAATTGGTGGAAATTAGAGATTATTAAAACTTATTCAGAAGATGATATGATGCTACTAAATTACAAATATGAAAAAGAAATATTAGAATTCATCAACCAAATGCCATTAGCAGGTCAGGAATTATTCTATGCTAGATTTGGTTCTGGTGTGCGTTCTGATTTAATGAGAGGACAGGACTGGATAGATTATGCTTTAAATAAACTTCCACACGAAAAATGTAAAGAATATGGCTACTACTCACCACAAGAAATTAAAGCATATAAAGAAAGATTTCCTAAATGTCAACACCCTGTTAATAGAATTTGCAATGAAGAATCAAAAAATAGTTGGTGTCCATTTGGTGCTATTGGAGAATACAATCAAAAATGTTATGAAAATGGGAAAGATGATAATTGTTATGAATGTGAATACTTTAAAGAAAGAATTAATCCTATTAGAGATATTATGGAATGTGATTGGGGAGATTATGAGGTGTATTATAAATGTAAAATTAATGCGGATAGGTATAAGAAAATGTTTGAGGAAGGAGAATTAAATGATTAATAAAATAAAACAATTTATAGAAAATATAAAATTAGAAATATATTGCAAAACATATAATATCAAAAACTATTTACAAGTAAGAAAATACAAAAGACTTTATCCAGATTATGTAGATGACGAATATAATTGTGGTTCATTAAAATTTATTTGGGGTATTAAATCTTGGGATGATTTAACTGGTAAAGATGCTTCTTTATTCACTATGAATGATATCGATATTATATATGACAGAGATTCTAAATTGTATATGCTTGGAATAGAAACTATTTATACATTTAAAGAAAATAAAAAAGAAAATGAATGTAAATATTTAAGAAGATTATTAGAAACATTTACTAAATATATGAATGATAATAATTATTCAAAAAATTATGATGTTTGTATTTATGCATTTGGTTCTTCTACAAAAAATTCGGCAGAGTCAATTGAAAAATTATATTTTAACTTTAAGGTATTCGTTGAAGGATACTGCAAAGTTTATGGTTATTAATTGAAAAACTAATAATTTTAAAGGAGATAAAATAATTGAATAATAAAAGTTTTAAAATGGTATTCCCATATATAGATGATTTAAAAAATTACGGAAAAGAAAATTTGCTCAATGAATTATTAAATGTAATTAATGATATTGACGATAAATATATACTTAAAATAAATGGAATGGTAAAAGAATTATATAATTTATTTGGATTTGAAAATTATGATAGTTTAAGAAATAATCTTCATCATAAAAATATTGCTGAATTAAAAGACTATTTAAATATAATTGTAGATAATATATTTAAATCATTAAATGATAAAAATAGTTTTGTTAATAAATGTTTTAATAATTATATGTACAATAATAATGAAAGAGATTTTAAGATAGAATTTAATTGTAAAATGTATAATGTTGTAGATAATGATAATTATGAAACAATAGGAGAACATTATTCATTAAATTTTAGTCTTATGTCCTATCAGAAATATACTAATTGTGGTTGTGGAGGAGGGTGTTCTTTTACATTTGATTTAGTAAATTCAGAATTATTAAACGATACTATCAAAAAGGTTGATCAATTATCTTTAAGTAATTCTATAAAAGAATTATACATAGATTATTTTAATCAAGAATATGATTATAATTTTAATATAAAAAGTGCTAATAAATATGTAGTATCTATTATAAATGACTATATTAATAATTTTATTTATCCTATTGAAGATAATTTAAAGCAATATTATACCTTAAAAGAACAAAATTTAAAAGAAAAACTTCAAGAATATATGAATGAAAACAAATATACAAAAAATATAATTCAAGATATTAATATTGATTATAGGAAATATAAAGGTTCATCTCATGATGTAATAATGGGAAGATGTAAAGAAGGAGATATGTTAATAGATGAAAATAATTTAGAGATAAGATTTTTAGGTGAAATAATTAAAACTATTAGTAAATCATCTTATACTGTTTATGAAATTAATTTTTAAGGAAAAATCATCAATTCATCAATTCACAAACCCTTGATTTTATTGACTTTCTAGCACCCAATATTTGAACCAAAGAGAAATTTTATTAAAACATTTTAAAATTATAAATATAGTAATATTAATAAATTTAAGTTATAAAATATTAAATCCTAATGAATCTAAATTTGGTGTTGAATTAGGAGGGAGGATATTATGAAATTTTTAAATGTAGTAAATGTGAATATTTTCAAAAAGCAGACTGGTCAAATGGTGATTTAGAACAAAAAATATTTGGAGTTTTAGGATTTTGTATGGATAGTTTAAATCCTGATTTTAATTTGTTTGCACAAATATCTGGTAGAGGTATTCCAAAATCACAAGCAATATTTAGTCCAAAATGGTGTAGATTTAAAAATGTAAAAGGAGATAAATAAACTATGAATATTAACTTATTTGCAAAAATAGTAAAGAAACTAGGAAAAGATGATCTAGAAAATTTTGCATATACATATAACGGTAAAATCTACGGATTCAAAGATGTTGGAGATGATAATTGGGATGATGAAGGAAAATATCAATATAAAACTGAACAAGGTAAATTAATAGAAATGGATGGAGATTATCAAAATATACAAGAATTTAATTTTGGTATTTCTCGCTCTGTTCAAAGAAATGGTTCATATTTCACAGATTATAATTATGATTACGAACCATATGATATGTTTGAAATTAAAGAAGTTTTAGTACCAGAAGTAATTATACCTGCTCATATGGAAAATCAATGGAATAGGTTAAGTATTGATTTGAATAGTATTGTAGATGAAGAGGAAGAAGAAAGAATTAGGATTGAAGCAGAGAGAATTAGATTAGAGGAAGAAACAAAAGCAGAGAAGGAAAGATTGATTAAATTATATCCGATGAATAGAACAGAAATAATTAAAATGGTGAATAAAAACTTTAAAAAGAAAGGAATAACTAAATTTTCATTGCAAGATATGAGAAAAGAATATTTTGATATTGTTGTTAAAAAGAAATTAGAGAATCAAGAATGGATTGATTATCATAAAGGATTAATGGAAAAGGATTAATCAATTTTAATCTAGGAGAAACAAATGAAAATAATAACCTGTTATAAATGTGAATTATGTGGTTATATATCTGAAACGAGAGAAAAAGTTGAACAATGTGAAAAAGAATGTAAAAATAAAATAAACAATAGGATACAATTTTTTAATTCACTTGAAATAGGCGATATTATAGAAGATATATACTTATTTCACGAAGCATTAGTTACAGATAAAAATGAAATACAAGTAAAATTAAAATGGTTAGAATGGTGTAATATTGATGAACAGGGAAATGAAATGGATGTTGAGAGATGGTATGATTATCAAGAAATTAATTTTGATAATTATGCAATATTGAAGATTGATTATGAGTTAAAAAGAATAAAAATATAAAATAGAAAAGAGGTTATTTATATTAATAAAAAATATCAAATAATTTACGCAGATCCACCTTGGACTTATAATGACAAAGCATTAGCAGGGAATAGAGGAGCATGTTGCAAATATGATGTAATGAATATTGAGGATATTAAGAATCTACCAATACATAAATTAGCAGATGATGATTGTATATTATTTATGTGGGTTACAATGCCAAAATTAAATGAAGTTTTTGATGTAATAAAAGCATGGGGTTTTGAATATAAAACAGTTGGTTTTGTATGGGTTAAAAAGAATAAAATAAAGGATACACCATTTATGGGAATGGGCAGATGGAGTCGTGCTAATGCAGAATTATGTTTACTTGCAACAAAAGGTAAACCTAAAAGAATCTCTGCTAGTATTCATCAAATAATTGATACGTTAGATGATGATTCGTCTGTCTTATATTCTCCAATTGAACAACATTCTAAAAAACCTGATATTGTAAGAGATAAGATTATTGAATTATGTGGAGACTTACCTAAAGTAGAATTATTCGCAAGACAGAAGGTAGAAGGTTGGAATGCTTGGGGTAATGAGATTGAATCTGATATACATATAGAATGTTAAATAAATAACATTACAAAATTTAGTTTTGGATTAAACTTTATAAAAAAGGAGTAAATTAATATGAGAATTAAATTTAAAAATCAATTAGATATATCAATACAATTAAATTGTGGAATGAAAGAATATAATCTTAATCCTGAACAAGAAGTATTTTTAACTGTTCAAGATGGTGATTGTATGTATATTGATACATTAAATGAAAATAATACAAAAGATAATAAAACTACTACTACAGACAGTTATTGTCCAATATGTGCAGAAAATATAGGAGATGAACCATTTTGTTCTTCTTGCGGAGATGTTTCAGGTGCAGAAGTAGGAGAATATAGTTTACATGAAAGAGATTATTATATTCAAAAACAATTGAAAGTATTTGGAGAAGTATATGTAGAACCAGTTAATTATTTAAAAGGAGAATAATCTAATATGAACAGTAAATGGCATTTATATTTATCATATTTAAAATCTCTAATAAGAATTGCTGGTTGTTCGTTATCATTAATATATAGTGAATGGTCTATGTTAGCAATAAGTTTAGGTATAGCTGAGGTGCTTGGAATGTTAGAAGAAGTTAAAGATGAAAGATAATAATAAAAGGAGTTAGATATATGTTTAAATGGATATCAAAGAAATTAACTAAAAATTATAATGAAATCCCATTACTATTAGTTAATTTTAATCTAAATAATTATCAACAAAATGGTGCAAAAAATTCTTGTATAGTAAAAATTCACCCTGAGTTAAAAGATGATAAACATGTTATAGAATCACTTAATAATTTAATAGATTATGTTAGAGATAATTATAATATGGAAAATTTAAGCAAATAAAAGAGGATTAATATGTCAAAACCACTCATAGAATTAATAACTTGCAATGCAGGTGATTGGAGTGTACTAAGAGTTAATTTAGGAGAAGATTTTGAATTTCAAGGTCACTCAATACCTAATCATGAATGGATTAGATTATTAGAATTGTTAGGTTATAAAGTTGAAGAAAGAATTATATCCGATGAAGATATGGAGTATGGGAATTATTAATATGAAAAATATGAAACTAATCAAAGTAGATAGAGTTAATTTTCTATGGTTTACTTGGTTTAATAATAAAAAATACTCTATTATATGGGAAATTGATTTTAAAAATATTTGGTGGTTCCCTAAGTTTATAAAAGAAAAACATACTGTTCATTGCGGATGGTTATTCTTTCAAATAGGATTTGGGAAATCGTCAGAAAGTAAATAAAAACAAAATAAATAAAGAGGAGAATTAACATGAAAATTAAAATTGTAAAAGCAACATATAATGATTATTGGTATAGCGAACATATCGGAGAAGAATTTATAGTAGAAGAAAGTGGTACTGTAGATTATATAATTACCGATGGAGCATCTAAATATTATAGTCATTATATTTTAAGAGAAGATTGCGAAGTTATAGAAGAAATAAAAGAGATTTTAGCAAAAGAAAATAAAAATAATCTATATTATAATACTAATCTTCAAATGTATCACATTAAATTGCAAGATTATAAAATAAAAGTAGTTTGCAATAAATGTTATCATAATGGTCAAGTAGATGAGAAATGTTCTGAATGTGGTGGAAAAGGTATTCATAATAAAACTAAACAAAAATGGGAAGTTTCTAAGAAATTAGTTTCAATAGATAAAATTGATCGAGATGAAGATGGAGAACTACGATATTGGAAGGATAAAGATTCTTTCTTTTATGAAATGGATAAATTATTACATTTTGCATATCAAGATGCTAATAATGAGTGTAAGAGAAGGAATAAGGAAGTAGTAATTAAAGGAGATTAAATACATGAAATTAATTGATTATATTATGCAAACCAGCGAAGAAATAGAAGATATAAAATCATTTGCGAAATATCATAAAATTACATTAGAAGATTATATATTTGATAGTTATTGCCCCTCATATTTTGAATGTTTAAAAGATACGCCATATGAAAAACCATATTTAAAATCCAAAAAAGAAGTAAATGAATGTAAATATAATTTTAAAATTGATGAAAATAAATGTAAAGAATGCTGGAATAGAGAAGTGTTAACATTAAAATCAGTATAAATTTAATCTTAAATATAAGAAAGGAGAATTATATGGCAGAATACACAATTGAAATAACACAATATTGTCCACATAATTGTAGTTATTGTTCAACTAATGCAACAGAAAATGGATTACATATTGATATAGAAACAATAAAACAATTTCTAAAATCTAATAAAATCCAAGCAATAGATAGAATTAACATATCTGGAGGTGAACCTTTATCTCATCCTAAATTTTATGAAATATTGCAATTATGTAAACAACTAACTCCTGATGTTTGTGTATATACTAATGAATTAACTAAAATTAGATATAATACTTCTATAATAGAAGAAATACAAGTAGAAGCAAATGTTTGTCTAATGCCAGGCGAAGATGTTTATATACCTAAAAATGCTCATAAGGTTCATTTACTTCAATTTATACCAACAGGAAGAGGCAAAGATATAAAGTTTATTGATGTTAAATTATCAGGTGAAAATTGTACAGAATGTAATCATAAAGTTTTACAAGCAGATGGTAAAATTGTAGATGCACCTTGTAAGAAAGATTATAGTTGATTAGATATTAACTAGATATAGTGAGCAAATAAAAGATAAACCACTATATCTAGTATCAAAATCATGATCAAAGTTCGATTTTGTGTTGATTTATAAATTAAATAGGAGAGATATTATATGAAAACATTAGAAGATATTGGAGAAATTGTTTATATAGAAGGATTGGGATATGCGATACAATCATATCTCAATAGTGAAGATATTGAAAATGAAGAATTAAAAATAAAATGGAAACAATGTGCAAAATTAATGAATGAAATAGAAAATATTTTAAAACCATATATGTATGAATATTAAATTAAAAGGAGATTAATATGGATAATATTACATTAAATATAATGAGAAGAGTAACTTGGTGTAGAGCGAAAGGAGAATTAACTTCAATATTAGAATATTATTTAAGTAGTAGAGATGGAGAACAAAGTCAAAAAGATTTTGATATTATGTATAATAAAATACGTGAATTTATTAATTGGATGGAAAATGAAAGTCCAATAGCATAATAAAAAAATAAAATAATAATTAAATTGATATAAAGGAGAAAATATGAATAATATTCTAGTTACCACTACAGAAAACATAGATGATTTTATGGAATCTGATATATTTAAAAAATTTAATAATGAAGTTAGAAATTATATAGAAATTGTTCAAAAAGAACATTTAAACTCTTTATCAAATGATATTCAAAAGAAAATATTTACTGATTGGTGCAATGGTGTTTGTGTTTGTTCGGAAGAATATATTTCTAAAAATAATATATCCAAAGAAGATGATTATGAAGCACATTCTGCTATATTATCAATTGTATCATTAGGATTAGGATAAAATTATATTAATTTAAAAAGGAGAATAATATGAAAAAATATTTCAATTATCTAAAATACGTCTTAGAACATAAAAAAAATGTGTTTATTGAATGTTGGAAAGAAGAATTGTATTTTCACGCATTTACACATGATTTAAGTAAACTATTACCATGTGAATTTATACCATATGCAGAATGGTTTTATGGGTATTATGGTGTAAAACTTGAAAAAGATTATAATTATGAACAATTAAATAATGAAATGTCCAATTTAAGTAGAAATTATTTAGAATGTAAAAATAAATTCAATAAAGCATGGGAACATCATTATAAAAATAATCCTCATCATTGGAATTATTGGGTAGATAATAATGAAACTGCACTAGATATGCCAAATAAATATATTAAACAAATGATTTGTGACTGGAAAGCAATGAGTAGAAAATTTGGTGATACACCACAATCATTTTATAAAAATAATAGGCGTAAAATGAATTTATCTACTAAAACTAGATGTAATGTTGAATTTATTTTAGGATTTATTGATTCAGGGTGTTTTTGTAGTTTAATTACATGGGATGATTATCTGAAATTAAATAACTTAGATGAAGATATAGATTTTGCTTTAGTAAATAAAGGCTATATCTAAAAATAAAATAATATAAAAGGAGATGTTTACTATCAACACAAATCAACAATCAAGATGTATAAACTCACAACAATATTCACTAGAAAATCTACTCAATCTATGCAAACTAACAGATAAAATCAGAAATATTGCATCAACTTCAGAAGGACTTAAATATCTAAAAACAATTCTATCAGATAAACGTGCTATCTTATACTTTAAACAACCTTCTACAAGAACATTCTTATCATTTCAAAACGCTTGTCATATATTAGGTATATCATGCTCTGAAATTAGAGATACAAGCACTTCTTCAGAAGTTAAAGGAGAATCCGAATTAGATGCAATTAAAACATTTTCTCAATATGTAGATTTAATTATAATGAGACATCCATCATCTGATTTTATTTATGAAATATCAGAAAATCTACCTGATGATATGAGAATTATCAATGCTGGATCAGGATCAGACCAACATCCTACTCAGTCATTATTAGATTTTTACACTATATGGAAATATGGCTTAGAAAATAAAAAAGTTGCGTTTGTTGGAGATTTACTTAGAGGACGTACAGTTAGATCATTAGCATTGTTATTAAATAAAATTAATGGGACTAAGTTATATTTTGTTGCTCCTGAAAAATACCAAATTAAAAATGATATATTAGAACAATTAAATATAGAATTTGAAATTACAAATAATATAGAAAAAGTATTGCCTGAAATGGATGTAGTTTATATGGTTAGATTGCAAGATGAATATAAAGGATTTTGGGATGAAGAAGATTTTATTGGTATTGACACTAATAAATACAGTATAAATAGTAGTAATATAAATAAATTAAAAGATAATGCTATAATATTACATCCATTACCTAGAAGAAATGAGATTAGTGTTGAAATTGATGGAGATAAGAGAGCAAAGTATTGGGAGCAAGTAGGAAATGGGATGTGGATGCGAGTTGCATTGATTTGTAATATGTTTGGTATAAATATATGAAAAATTATATAAATACTAACAAACATCAAAATTTAGAAATTACAAACCCTTGATTTTATTGGGTTTGTAAGCCTATATATTTGCATAAAATTTGACTTTTATCATGATTTAAGAAAGGAGATTAATATTATATGTCATTTGATTCAAAATACTACACTGAAAGAAATAAATCATTTATATCTCAAACAAGAAAAAATTTAAATAATTACGACACAGATTTAAAACAAACACAAAGAATTAAATTACAAAAATGTAAATATTGTATGTATATGAATATTAAAATATCACTTCAAGCATTTACAACATTCATATGTAAAAATTGTGAAGAAGAATTTCTACATCATAATTCTAATGTTGATAAGTATTGTAGAAAATGTGCAGAAGAATTAAATATTTGTGTTCATTGTGGAGCAGAAATGGATTAATATGAGTAATAATATAAAGGAGTAAAACAATTATGGAATTGCAATACATAAATATATTTGATGCTATTAAATATGCTATTGATAAAATTAAAAAACAAGAGTATAAGAATGATCCATGTCCACCAAAATTTTCGGTCAGTCAATTAGACAAATATGATAACGAAGGGGAAATAATTGGACATGAAATTGTATTAACAATTAAACACAATGGACAACAACGCACTAGACCATTATTCCCAAGATTAGATTATAAATATGGTTATGAATCATTAAAAGATGAAATGAAATGGCTATATAATTCTACAATGTAAAATAAATAAATAAATAAATAGAAAGGAGAATAACTATGCAATACACAATTCGTACCGACAAAAAATTCTATAATCAATTTCAACAATTGCAAGATAGAATTAAAGAATTGTCTATATTATTTCAATATCCTAACACAATTGCATCAGACATAGAGATAATAGAATGGAATACTATAGCAACAAAATTACAGAAAGATTTGGCACGATTAATATTAGAATGTGGTTTTAGATTTGATATGAAATTATAATATAAATACTAAAAAAGGAGATATTATATGAAAAATGTTAAATTATATCTTAGAACATTAAAGAGTATCATTGATAATCATTTTGGTAAAGAAATAGTGTTCTATGATGGTGATTATGACGAATGGTATTCTCGTATGCATTGCAGAAATATAACTCCTGAAGAATTAACCGATTGGGTGCTAGAATTGACTAAATATAAAAATGATGATTAATATATTAACAACATAATATTAAATAGAAAGGAGGTGTTTATTATAGATAGAATTACGAAAACACAAAATGCAGATGTATTAACTCAATTTGCTGATATGAAATTTAATGAAGGTATAATAGCAGAAAGAAAAAGAATTACTAAAAAATTAGTAAATAATGGTTATTGTTGTTATTCAAAAGAATTAGAGTGTATAATTTCTTATGATAAATGTATCAAATGTTGGGAAGAATATTTCAATGAACAATAGAAAAGTGAGGAATATATATGAATAATTTAATCTGTCCATTTTGTTTGCAAGATATTAGTGTTAATAATCATAATTGGGATTGTCAAATGAATCCTGTTAATATAAATAATAATGAATTTCAATTTAATAATAATAATAATAATAATATTAAAGAAGAAATTGTAAATAATCAATTAATTAAAGACTTAAATCTTAAAGTATTAGAATTATTAAATGGAGAAAGTAATTAAAATAGTAAAATAGTAAAGGAGTAAATTTATGATATGTAAAGAATGTGAAAATAAAAATATAATAAGAGGAATAAAACATGTAAAATGTATTAACTGTGGTAAAGATACAATGGTTAATTTTGTATATAGTGATATATGTTTAGAATGTTCAAATAATTTATTGGTTTGTCAATGTTGTGGTGAAGAGATTAAAAAAGATTCTTTTTATCATTTATCATGGTTAGAAATTGCTGTTGCTAGATTTAAAAAACAAAATAAAAAAGTTCATGCAATTAATGGAAGTATGACAATAAATGAATTTATTAAAGAATGGATGAGAAATGAATTGTGTGAGGATGTAGAATTGGATTAATATCAATTTATGTTTTTTAAAGTTAAAATTAGTTAATATAAAGGAGAAATTAAATATATGTATACATTAAAAGAAATATTGAATATGCCATATAAAAAAATAGAAGATTTAAAATAGTAGATAAAGTAGAAGATAACGCTTATAATAGACCTTTATATGTTGACAAAAATGGAATATTAAGATATGAATCAGATGAAATTGATATTGAGATGAATGGTGACAATGCTATTGTAGTACATAGTGAAATACTTGACTATAAATATGAAATTATTAAACCATATGTACCATTTCAAATTGCATTTAATGAATGGATTAATGAAAATAGTAATATTTGTTGTGATAGTATAGATAGTAATACTATCTGTTATGATGGATATGAGATAAATAAAATGGATGTATATTATTTTTATCCAAGTGATATTGCGAAAGGTAAATGGTATATAAATAATGGTGATTTTGATAATTAATGCTTGACAAAATGATAAAATAATTGTATAATACATATAGAAAACAAACATAATCATCTAACTAATAATATAGTACAGCTATATTAAAATAGGGTTGTGACCTACACTAAATTAGAAGGAGGATAATTTATGTTAAATGTGTCAAATGTATCAAACAAAATCAATGTAGTTATCAAAACTAAAATTAATGAAAAAGGTAAAGAAAATCTACGAATGAAACTTAAATCTTATAATCTAGGAAAGGAGTTTAATTATGCAATAGCGGTATTAAAATTAAATATTGTTAATGGTGAAAGTGAAGGTGAAACAAAAAATTCTCTTGTTGTTAATTTAATTCCGAAAGTTCAATACATAACTCCATTTGTTAGTGAAAAATTAGCAAAAGAATATCATGATGAATTATTTTTATTAGATAAATTAATTATGTTTTTGGAAATTGGTGAAGATGGTAGGGTGGTTTTAGAAGATAATATTGTTGATAATGTGATAGAAAACATTTGTATGGAATAATATGGGATAATAAAGTGGGGAATTTTAACCTCACTTTATTAAAATAAATAAAGGAGAATCAAACATGCAAATTGACTTATATCTTAGTAATATTGAAAAGCAAATTAATGACATTAAAGATATTATTGAATTATGTAAAAATACAGACAACCTAAACAAATTAGAAACACTAGAATATTTTCTTAAAGAAATGGAAAGTAGTTTTAATTATCCAAATGATATAAGGATAAAATTTATTCCAGAATTAAAGAAAAATAAAGAATTTATAGAAGCGTATATATTTGTAAATTCAAATGGAGATTATACAGTAGATATATTAGTAAATGAATTAGATGATAAGATGATAGGGAAGTATAGAAATATATATCAAATATTTTCTGAACAAAATGATATGTTTTTCAGATTTGAATTATTTGATTATGGAAAATATGATTTTGATGAATTAGAAGAATATGATTATTTGAAGTGTTTGTAGAATAGTAGAGTTATAAAATAAAATAAAATAAATAATATATAAAAGGAGAAATTACATACATATGAGCAAAGCAGATCAAATATTTATTAATATGTGCAAAGATATCCTTCAAAACGGAATATCTTCAGAAGGACAAACAATTAGAGCAAAATGGGATGATGGTACACCTGCACATACAATTAAAAAGTTTGGAGTAGTTAATAGATATGATTTACAAGAAGAATTTCCTATTTTAACTTTAAGACCAACAAACTTAAAAGCATGTATAGATGAGATATTATGGATATTTCAAAAGAAATCTAATAATATTAAAGATTTAAATTCTGGCATATGGAATCAATGGGCTGATGAAAATGGTTCAATAGGAAAATGTTACGGTTTTCAATTTCAAAAGAAACATAAATATAAGGAAGGATATTTTGACCAAGTAGATAGAGTATTATATGATTTAGAACATAATCCTTATAGCAGAAGAATTATAACTAATATTTATAATTTTGAAGATTTACATGAGATGAACCTTTATCCTTGTTGTTGGAGTATGACTTTTAATGTTGTTGAAAATAAATTGAATGGAATATTAAATCAGAGATCGAATGATGTATTAGCTGCTAATAATTGGAATGTAGTCCAGTACAGTATTTTATTACATATATTCGCACAAGTTAGTAATTTAGAAGTAGGAGAATTAATTCATGTGATTTGTGATGCTCATGTTTATGACAGGCATGTAAGTATAGTTGAAAAATTAATTAGTAGGGATAGTTATGATGCACCTAGATTAATTGTTAATGATAAGGTTAAGAATTTTTATGATTTTACTGTAGACGATTTTGTTTTAGAAGGATATAAATGTGGGGAACAAATTAAAGGTATTCCTATTGCTGTTTGATTAGTGATAGGAATAAAATGATAATATAAATAAAATAGGAAAGGAGTTAATATATGCATATTATTCTTATTTCAGGTAAAGCGCAACATGGGAAGAATGAAAGTGCAGAAATAATCAAAAGAAAACTAGAACAAAAAAACAAAAAAGTATTAATAACTGCATATGGTGATTTAGTAAAATATGTATCAAAAATGTTTTTTAATTGGGATGGACAAAAAGATAAAGTAGGAAGAACACTTTTACAAAAAATTGGAACAGATGTTATAAGAAAGAAAAAACCTAATTTTTGGGTAGATTTTATTATTAACATTTTAATTTTATTTGAAAATGAATGGGATTATATATTAATACCGGATTTGAGATTTAAAAATGAAATATTTAGATGGAATGAATATTGGGATATTACAGTATTAAGAGTTAACAGATTAAATTTTGAAAATAATCTTACAATAGAACAAAAGAATCATCCATCTGAAACAGAATTAGATAATTTTTATTTTGATTATGTTATAAATGCGGAAAGTGGATTAGATAAGTTGGAAGTGGAAGTGGATAAGTTTATGAAATGGATGGAGGAAATTGATGAGTAAAATTAAATACTTTGTAGATTTCGATGGAACTATTTGTAATAGCACTAAAAGTTTTGCAAATACCTATAACATATTATACCAAAATCATCCTGAATTTAAATTAGCAGACCATACTAAATTAAAACAATATAATCTAAAATGTATTTGTCCGTTAGTTAACAATCCACTTGATATATTCGACCATGATTTATTTTTTCAATATCTAGAATTTATTAATGATAATACATATGAGGTGTTGGAAAAATTGAGTAAGAAATATCAATTAATAATAGTAACTATCGGAACTCCTACTAATTTATCTAAGAAAGCGTTATTTTTAGAGGAAAAATTAAGTTTTATTAAAGATTATGTTTTGTTGTTTAATGATGGATGTAAGATGCAGAAGGATATTGTTAATATGGAAAATGGGATATTTTTGGATGATGTAGAGAGCAATTTAAGAAGTAGCAATGCTAGAGATAAAGTATTGTTTGGTAAGAGATTTGAGTGGAATAAAGATTGGAGAGATGATTATTGTTTAGATTGGAGCGTTATTGAAAGAAGATTTTGTAGAGAATAAATTGTAATAAATTACCAGACAATAAAATGACAATTAGTTAATATGTATAATATGGGTGATGAAATATGGAAGGAATTTATTTACTAAGGAGGGATAATTAAAATAAAATATACAAACGAACAAATATCTGAATATTTTAAAAATACTAAACCAATAGAAATAATAAAAAACGGTGAATGTACCATTGAAATTTATCCACCTATAGAACCTCCTACAGAAGAAACATATCAAAAGTACTATAGAGCATTAGGCAAATTATTATTAAAGAAAGAAGAAAAACCAGCTTAATTGCTGGTTAATTTTTTAACCAATTTTATTCTTATGAGTGTGTGCATAATGAGATGTTTGCCTACTCATGAGAATAAAAAGATGGAGTAATACGAATCTTAAAATCTTTTTTATTTATTCTTTCAAATTCAATTTTTATAATAACTGATTTTAATAAACCATTCTTTTCTGTTTTATCATCACATATTTTATATGCTTCTAAAACAGTTTTTACTTTATCTTGCCATTCAAAAAATTTCTGTTCAAAGTTATTATTATTTACATTTTCATTAGAAATAAGCAACTTTAACTTATTTAATTCATTGTTAAGTTCATTTGTACGTTCCTTATACATATTATCATCTATAAGACCATCTTCCCATTTTTCATAAGCAAATTTAAGTTTACGTTTTAATTCTAATTCTTTCTTACTCATTACATCATTTATATCTACTGAATTTTCTTTCTTATTATTAACAAATTTATTAAAATCATCCTCTAATAATTTTTTTGCTTCTTCAATGCCCATATCTTTTAATCTATCTAAAAATAATAAAATATTTTCTTCAATTCTCCGATACATAGCATAACTACATCCTGGTTTAGTACACCATAATACTTCTTGAAAATATGTTTTTCTAGTTCCATCTTTTCTATCATAATGTGTTCTAGTAGTTTGTTTTATCATAGTTTTATGACATTTACTACACAAAACTAATCCTGCTAATTCACAAGGAGAAAAATCCAACTTGTTATGTGGTGCAGTACCTCTACTATTAAATTTTTTTTGTGCTAATTCCCAAGTTTCTTCATCGATAATAGATTCATGTGCATGTTCTACAATTATATGATCTTCTTTAGGTCTATCTATTACTATTGATTTATTATCTTTCATTACACGTTTTCTTCTATAATACATAACTGTACCATTGTAAACAGGATTGCTAAGAATCCTTTTAACTGTAGATGGTTCCCATGTTATACCATTTTTTGGAGTATGAATACCAATTCTAGTAAGATATGTTGCGATTGCTCTAAAAGAAACTTCTTGTCCATCAATTCCATTTACATAAAGAATAAATATTAATCTTACAATATCTGCAAATTCTTCAATTGGTTCTAATTTAGAAGTTTGAGAATTTAATTTATATGCGTAGGGTAAATTTCCTGCCATCCAACAACCAGTATGAGCCAAACTACATTTAGCACTTAAAAGTCGCTCTTTTATCATCAAAAATTCTTCACGGCTTATAAAAAGCTCAAATCTAATCTGTCTAGCATCAGAAGGATTTGAAGGATCATAAATTTTGTATGGAGTAATAATATAAATATTTTTACCAAAAAACAAATCATAAATTACTCCCATATCAGAATATGAACCTCTGCCTAATCTAGCAATCTCTTTAACACTTATTGCATTGTATGTCCCTATTTTCAAATCTTCTAATACTTGTTGAAAAACAGGTCTAGTTTCAATCTTATCTCCTGAACCAATTTCTAAAACTTGATCATAAGGAATAGATAAATCATCTAATACTTTAATCATAATTCTTTTCTGAGTTGCTAATGTATCTTCTCCCGTTCTATTTTCACGTTCAATATCTTGCCTAGACCTACGAATATAACAAATTATTTTGTAAATATTTTGCTGTGGGGACGAATAAGAATTAATTTTAGACATTAAAATACTCCTTAATTAAAATATCAAAGCACAATATTATAGAATAGTATTCTACATGAGAGGATAGTTATCCTTTTTAGAACTAAAAAAATTATTAAAATTGATATTTATTATTATAAAAGATGTATACAAACGTAACTTTTTTGATATAATTAGAATAAGATGATTAAAATCATTAAATTGATAAGTAGGAGAGTGTTACAAAATGGGTGTCGCTAGTGTATTAGAAAAGAAGGAAATAGTTGATTGGGAACTGCCGAACACATTGCCAATTGAAAGAGATGGGCAAGTAATTAAATTTTCTACACAAATTTCTGCTGGAGATTTAGCAGATATGTACGAGGAGAAAAATATAATTCAATATTTAACTACAGTTCAACGCGGTTTCCAGGTAAATAGCAAAACTAATGAAATAAGTCCCTTGGTAAATAAAAGTAAATATATGGAAATCGTGAAATCTATGCTTGATGGAACGATTCATGGATCGGTTTTAACTTTAACAATTCCTTGTGATAATGATTTCCAACCGGATAATGTAAGGTATGATAGTGAAACAAATACGATTCATTCAAATTCAATTTTACTTATAAATGACGGAGCACACAGGCTTTTTGCCAGTATTTACCTTACAAAAATATATAAAAAAGCAAAGAAAAAAGATGGTATTTTAAATCCATATGAATTTTATTGGCCTTGCTTAATTGAACAACTTTCAATTGATTCGATGCAAAAACTTTTCAGTGAATATTGTTTAAAAAATTTATCAATCAGCAAATCGCGAGGAGAATATCTAAATATTAGTAGCTATGAAAATTTGATTGGTAAACATTTAATGAAGAATTGTTTTGAATCTCAAATTGAAACTATTAAGGTAACTCTCAAAGGTAAAGACAATTCAAATATTACGACTTTTAGCACATTAACTTCAGCAATACAAGATTCATATCAATACTACAAACCATTAACAAAATTATCTGCACAAGAATATGCAATTGCATTAAATGACATGTTTAATATTTTAATTAATAAATTTCCTAAATATTTTGGTCAGATTGATGCTGAAACTAGGCAATCATTAAGAAAACGCAATATGTTATTAGAACCATTATTTTTTTATGGATACTTAAGTTTATTTGCTAAAATGTATGCAGATAAGAGGGAAGATTGGAAAGAAATTATCAATAAATTTGATGAAAGAATGGAAATAGGAGATTGGGAAGGAGTAATATACGATAAGAATTGTGTACTATGGGATTCAATATTTAGAATTAAGAATAATGGAGTAGATAAATTAATTGTGAATAACTCAAGCACAAGAAAATATATGCAAAAAACATTGATTAAAGTGTTACTAGGTGATGATGAGAATAAAGGTGAATAGTAATATACCCTCTACAAATATTAAAAAGTAGAGGGTATAATTATTTATATTGTCATTCTAATAATCAAATTCACTATTTTCAATTAAATAATATCTCAAATATTTTTCAATATTATCATATTCCCAATAAGGTATTCTAATTAATTGAATATTATTTTCTACACAGTAGAGGTTTTTTATAATATCATGTTGTTGTAATTTATAATATTCTTCTTTTGTCATCATACTAGGAACCCAACGAAAATGAAATTCACCATCATACTCGATTAACATTTTTAATTGTGTTTTCTCTTTATCCCAAAAAATAGATGAATCAAATCTTAATAGTCCTCCTCCTAAACCAAATAAATTTTTAAAAATATATTGTGAATCATGTGAAATATTAAATTTAATTAATACTCTATCAATTTCCTTTTCACCTTTTGAATTATTACATTCTGGACAACCATTACCATCACTTCTATGATCTATTGTTGAAGGCCATTCATGTCCTTTATCACATTTCCACCATGCATATTGATTACTTTTAAATGTTACATCCCAAGGTGTTAAATTACCATTTTTGGTAGAATGCCATTGAAACGCAAGTTCTGGATTTTTGAAAGCAAGACAATTAGATAAACATACTCTACGTCCAGAACAACATGGACAATTATATCCTGAAAGTATACTAGTTAAATCCATATCAAATTCTTCATTACATTCATTACTTAAACATTTCCATATTAATTTATTATAAATTCCTTCGTATTTCTCACTTAATAATTCAAAATTTTTATTATTTAATTTTAACCATAGTTTAATATTTTGAATAGTATATGGATTATTAATATGAAACTTACTTGGAATATAACCAGTTAATAAATTACTATATGTGATAACTAAGTAATATCCTTCATTATCTTTTAAAATTAATTTTGTTCTATTATTTTTATATTCTTTACTAATTAATTTATAATTTAAACTTTCAACATATTTTTTAACTTCATCATATGTAAGAGTTTTATTTTTAGTTAATTTTTTCTTTCCACATTCTTTACATCTTTGTCCTCTATCTTTAAATTTACTAAATGTAATTTTACTTGGATTACCACAAGAACAAATATAATCTAAATTTTGTTTAGTATTTATATATTCTTCTTTTGGAGTTTTTAATTCACAACCTTGTTCTTTAAAATAATCACTAACTTCTTCATAAGTCCATTTCTTTCCTTTACTCATACTAATCAACATCCTCTCTGAAATGTATTTTAATTTCCTAAATCTAAACTCATTCACTTACATCTCTCTAAATCCATAAAACACTCTAAAAATAAAAAAGAAGGGTGGCAGAGAGTACCATCCTTCTCAGTCAGATTGATCAGATCCAACCTATCTTCATAAACTTCCACACAAAAAACAAAAAAGAGTAGACAAATTGCCCACTCTAAAATAAACTTAAATATATAAACTTAAATATTCAATTTTAAAAATATATCAACCTAATCCCAAACTCAACCTCAACCACTCAACACCCTACCACACATCATGCAATACCCAATCCTAATCTCATCCAAAACTCTCATTCCCACATCATCACCTTCAAACAAACTCAAATTATTATTCTGAAAATATAGGAAATATTCTTTATCTTTGAAGTTAGAGGATGTAGAGGGTGTAGATAGGGTAGATGATTTAGATGATGATAAGAGTACAGTTGATTTTGAACAAAATTCACACTCAAAAATAGTATCATCTATTAATTTATTCATTTATTTTACCTTTTTATTTTACCTTTCATCAATTTAGAATAATCTAAACATCGTTTTAAAAATTCTGGATTAATTCTATTCTTTTTAATATCTTCAATTTTATTTTTATTTACTATAATCATATAATTTATAGGTTTAGTTAAAATAATCATATTATTTATCTCCTTAATATTATCTAAGTTTAACATTATATTATTTGATATATTATCCACCCATTCACAACATAATAAGAAAACAATAAATATTAATATTTGGATGGATTATAATTATTTGCGAAATTCGCAAATAATTTAAGACAGACAAAAAACCGCTGAAAGCGGAATAATATGATTCTTATTGTAAAAATTACTCATATAAAAAGTGTCACTTTCTGAATTCCCGTATATTATTATATAATAAGTTATTTTCAGAAAGTGACACTTTTATTATTCAATTTTATTTTCTTAACATCACTTCTTATATCTTTTGCATTAGAATTTATTAAATTATCACTTAACTTATTAGTATTATTAATATAATTATCATCACTTCTAAATATAATTTTTTCATCTCTTGTTTTACCTATAATTTTTTCCTTCTTTTTCTTTGCTCTTTCTTGTCTATTAATTGCATTATTTTCTATCCTATTTATAATGCCTTCATTTAATTTTTTCTTCTCAATTGTTTCAATAAAATCAGTTAATTTAAAATCATTAATATCAATATTTTCTAATACATGTTCTAAATTAAAAAGAATTTTATAAGATTTATAATAAAATGCTATATTTAGTTTATCTAATAATATATTATTAACTCTTTCTATAAAATCTTGCCATAGACCACATGCAATAACTTGACTTTTATTATCTAAACCCATTTCTTTTAATATTTCTTTTTCTGTATATAAAATAAATCTTTTTTCATCATCTGTACCTTCTCTATACTGTAAAACTACTTCATTAGTAGCATAGTAATCATAATTAATTATTTCTTCATCATATTGATCTATAACTTTAGTTTTTGATATTTTATTTTTATTAATTTCTGCTAAAGGAATTGCTTTTGCAATAGTTATTTCTTTACTCCAAAAAATTAAAGATTGAGATTCTAAATTTTTTAAAGCACTATCTAAATTAGATTCTAACATTCTTGAAGTTGAATCATACCATTCTTTAATAACTTCATTATCTATATTCATAAACTCAGATAATTTTGGTAATCTTAATTTACAAAATGCATAATTATTATTTATCATTTTCAATTCTCTAAGTATTTTATTTTTACTTAAAAATACTTTACCATATCCTAAAGAACCACCTTGTACAAGTAAATTTAATATTAAACTTTCAATATTAGTTAAATATTTTGCTTTATTATTTTCAGTTTTACCTCTATTATCTATTTTGTCTATAGGCATTTCAAACACCTCATTAATTATAAATTTTTGTCCATCTTTATGCCACTTAAAATATCTTTCCCAATTTGCAATTTGTAACAATCTACTTTTACCTTTCTTTTCTTTCTCCTCTAAAATAAAACACATTTCTTTATAATTCTTAATTATCATGCCTATAGATAGTTTAATTTTAATGATTTCTTCAATACTCATTAAGTATCACTCCTTTGTTCTAATTATTTGAATTATGTATAAAACTAACTAAATAAAATATTATTTATTGATTCTTTATGAATTGAATAATTTTTCATGGCATTTCTTATTTCTGGTGAATCTCTAAACACAAACACATTTTTATCTTTATTTTTTAAATCTATGCGTTTATCAATAAGAATAAATCTACTCATCATCAAAAATCCAGCCATAGCCTGAGAATGGATTGTAACTACAGGAATTTTGTCTTCCATAAAAAATCATTCCTTTTCTTTAAATTTTTATTAATTAAATTAAATTATTTTCTTTTAAAAATTCTAATACTTTATCATAATCTTCTTCTTTTACCTGAATCTTAATAGTTTTAAACTTTTGTTTTTTAGCATATGACCATGCATCATTGCTATTAATTAAATTCCAATCTTTATCCTCTCGATATTGTTGAATATATTTATTTTCTATATTTCGCACCTGTGATTCTTGTAATCCTTCACATATTTCTATAATATCAAATGTTGCACCATCATTTAACATATCAAAAGTAAAAGGAACATTGTTACTATATTCATTATTATGATTCCTAAATCTATTTCTAAATCCATCAATTGTTGAACCTATATAAATATTGTCATCTAAAACTATTTTATATATACCAATTTTATTTTCATCTTCTCTAGGAATTAAAAACTGAGAATATTCTTTTCTATTATTACCTTTTGTATATTTTCTTCCATCTACTTTTTCTTTAGGTTCTGAATAAGTTTCTGTAAATACAAAT
>Ga0209000_1000875_pt1 | contig 22548 bp, 14 predicted proteins | sample RifGroD2_FD_183998 | JGI IMG/M metagenome (GOLD analysis project Ga0209000, IMG submission 183998) | Groundwater microbial communities from Rifle, Colorado, USA - Groundwater D2 (SPAdes) (version 2) | ecosystem: Environmental > Aquatic > Deep subsurface > Groundwater | place: Rifle, Colorado... | reverse complement strand
CCAAGCATTATAATTTCTTTAATATCTAATTTTTGTGTAGGAATATAACGAGCCGCAATAGCTACCATAATTCCTTGAATTAAATATTTCATCGCACGTGCAAAAATTTCGCGAATATTTGTTTCAATACGTTCTGGTTCCATTATTTTAAATTTATATATTATATCATAATATTTTTATTTGGATAATTATTAAATTAAATTATCATAGCGATTTAATTATTATTGCAATAATAATTAAATTGTTCAATAAATTATTATTGCAATCCATTGCAATAATAATTTATCGTAGCGATTTAATTTGATAATTTATTTATAAATTATCAAATTAAATTGTTCAAAACAAAAACTAATTATATTTTAATAGTATAATGACAGGAGGATTGGTACAAATTATAACCTATGGAACGCAAGATATTTTTCTTACAGGTAATCCTGAAATTAGTTTCTTTAAAATAGTGTATAGAAGACACACCAATTTTTCTATAGATACGGTTGAACAATTTTTTGATGGAAATATTAATTTTGGTGAACAAATACAATGTAATATTTTACCAGATGGTGATTTAGTTCATAAAATGATTTTAAAAATAGATCTTCCAGATGTTGATATACAAATTCCATTAACAAGTACTGATATTGCAAATCTTGCAGTATTATTATCTGATAAAACTACTGCATGGGATGGACAGGATAATTTTAAATCATATGCTGATTACGTTTTAGCAGGATATATTGCAATTTATAATAATTATCAAGTTGCAACATCAACTTCAACATCAATAAATAGTACAATAATAACATATTTTTCTCAAATTGATTATGAAGATTATACAACTATTAAACAAAATATCGATTTTAGTTATATTACTGATTTATCTCTCCAACAACAAGTAAGTCAATGGAATACACAAACAGATATTCGGACTCAAATGTTACAAATTTTAAATGATACTTCTTTAACGGCCGCACAACAAAAAGAAAAAATGTTTATAGCAAATGAAAATGTAAAATATCACTTGATAAGAATACATAAAGTTTTATATGATGTATATTTAACTGCATTAGATGCGTATAATGAACTTAATAATACAAATATCAAATTTGCGTGGATACAAAAATTAGGATATTTTATTATGGATTATGTCGATGTAGAAATTGGAGGTCAACGTATTGATAGACATTATAATGATTGGTTACATATTTGGAACGAATTATCAAGAAATCCATTTAAAGATATTACATCAAATAAAATGATTGGAAATGTTGATAGTTTAATAACATATTCAAAAGATGAAAAAGGAGCATATTCATTATACATACCATTACAATTTTGGTTTTGTCGAAATAATGGATTAGCATTACCAATTGTAGCAATGAGATATAGTCAAATAGTTATTAAAGTCAAATTTAATGAATTAGAAAATTGTTGTTTTTATAATTATGATAATAGTAATAATGATTTACAAAATTATATTAGTTTATCGAATGCATCATTATTGGTAGATTATATTTATCTGGATAGAGATGAAAGAACTAAATTTGCTCAATCATCTCATGAATATTTAATAGAACAAGTACAACGAGATGAATATAATAATATTACAACACGTGAAAAGACATTTGAACTTACATTTGTACATCCATGTAAAGAATTTATATGGGTTGCTCAAAAAAATAGTGATGTAGAAACAAATAAATTATATAGTTCATATAGTGTTGATTTACCAGGACATACAAATTCATATAATCCAATAGATACTTGTAATATACAATTAAATGGATTAAATCGAACTCCCAAAGAAACATTCATTTTTTATAATTATGTACAACCATATACACACCATTCATCAACACCAATACTTGGAATAAATGTATATTCATTTGCATTAATTCCAGAAGAACTTCAACCATCTGGTTCATGCAATATGACCCAATTACAACATGTTACATTACAAGTGAATTTTCTTCAAGAATTAATTGATGAAATTATTTTGGATGATGATTATATTAATTTTAAAATATTTGCAACAAATTATAATGTTCTGAGAATTTCAAAAGGCATGGCCGGATTAGCTTTTGCATAAATATTAGCTTTTGCATAAATTGTATTAAATAAAAATATATCTATATTTTTATTTAGGTTGATTATTTTCAATATCAATTGTTTCAATTAAAGATTCAATTTCATTTTGTATATTTGAATCAAATTGTTCATCTAATAATAAATATTGATCATTGTCATAATTTCCATTATTAATATTTAGCATATCTTCAGTATCAATAATATCAGCATTATTCCCCATTTCATTCAATTGATCTATACGTATTGGTTGATTATTTTTAATCCAATTTGTATATATATTAATAAAACAATTTCCAATAAAATTGGATGTTATGAGTAAATTTAATGTATTAATATTATAATCAATATATTTATCAATTAAATTTATTATTGATTGGAAAATTGATTGTAATGATAATACAATATTAGTAAAATACATTATTTTATCTTTATAATTAAGTTTAATAAATGTAGAATAAGTTATTACTTCTAATTTGAAATATTGAAAAAATTCAATATCTAATAATTCAATTGAATTCTGCAATCTTTCAATTATTTGAATAATATACATTTCATTTGTGGTACATGGTTCTAAATTTAATACAGTGCTAAAACTACATCCACCAAAAGAATTATCATTCAATGCCAAAATTATTGGTAGTAAATGATTTGTAATAGTATTTTGAATGTTTAATAATATATTGATGTCATTAATATTATTTGTAATAATTTGAAGATGTGGTTGTATTAATTTAATTATATCCAATATTTTCTCTCTCATTAAATTTATTTTTTTTAAATTTGAACAAATAGTATTTAAAAAAATACTTATTTTTGAAAATCTATTATCATTCCAGAAAAACATAAATAAATTATTAATGGCATCATATTGGTCAGTTTCATACAATTTTAAAATTATACATTTAACACTATTTATAAATAAATCAGAATAATTATCTTGTGACATAGATATATATTTTTTGATTTCTTCGAATAGTTTTGGAATATCTTTAATATATTCGTCAAGAATTGTTTGTGTTTTTTCAATATCTTCTTTTATAATAGATAAATATAATTTATTCATGAATAAATTATATTAGAATATTTTTATTTAAAATAAACTATTAATTCAAAATTGAATTAAAATTAAATCAATATAAAAAAATATGTGTTATTAGTAAATAAATGACCGGTGGATTATTACAATTAATTACATATGGTGCACAAGATTTTTTATTGACTGGTATTCCAGAGATAACTTTTTTTAAAAATGTATATTTAAGATATGGTAATTTTTCACAAGAACAAATTGATATATCGTTTAAAAAACCATTATTTGGAAAATCAAATGAATGTGAAATTCCAAAAAATGGAGATTTATTAGATAATTTAATGCTAAAAATAACATTACCAGAAGTATTATTAAATTTTAAATATACAAAAGAAGAAGAAATACAACGATTATTAATCGATAATCATATTACAAATACAGATATTAATGAACAACAACAAATTATAACAAAGACCAATGAATTAATCAAATATTTAGAACATACAAATGATGCATATATTAATTATTATTTGGTCAAAATTGCTCCTGATAATATAAGTTCAAATTATATTGTTGTTGCAGATTTATTAAAACTTTTGAATTGGATAAATACAACATCAAATGTTACTTATTATATACCAACTACATATGAACAAACTTATTTATTTAATTCGACAAATTTTAATATAGATCTACAGAGTTTAAAAGTACAACATTCTACTGATGTTTATACTGTTGATTCGTTCGAGTATACTTTTACTGATGATTTAAATTTATATTTTTTTGTATCTGAAGTTGCATTATATGGAGATTTATATAATAATATGTTATTATATCGTAAATATTTATCTACAACTACAAATGTTTTTCTGTACTCAGATACAAAAATTTTGAATGAATTATATGATTATTTGTATACAAATATTATTTTAAATCCTGAAATAAAAACATATAATAGAATCGAATTATCATATCCAAAAAAAAATGAATTAAAAATAATTGATTTAAATAATTATAGTTCAGATCGATTACAAATTACAACAGAAGTAAATGTTGAAGATTATTTTACAAATAATTTACAACCAAATAATATTATATTACTAGTCAATGATTCATATCAACGATTTACAACTGCCGTAATTAATTCAATGGATACAACACTTGATGTTAATAATAACTACACTACTATTCTATATTGTGATATAATTGATAATGTATTAACTAATTATCAAAATTTTTTTAATACATTATATGCAATTCAAGAAAATACAACATATGATATTAGTACATTACAAATTGATCCACCAATATATATATCAGATGGAGTTATGGGAAATTATGAACAGATTATTTTGATTGAAAATATAAGTGGAAATTATCAGATTACTGTAAATTCTGATATTCAAAATTTATGGGGATATTTTTCCATAAAACAATTATTATATATTTATAGTGATAATATTTCAGTCGTTGACAAAATACCAATTGCGTATGTCCGAATAATTTCGATTATTGATTTCGATGGAACAAATTTAAAAATATTATGTGAATTACCGATTTATTATATTACTGATGGAAATGAATTACATGTGAATGAAATAAAATTAATTATTCCTACTATTGCGGACAATACAACAATTATACAACTTGATGGTAATATTGAAGATGATGCACAATGGGGATATCCATTATACGGATCCTATGTTTATATTTATAATACACCACAAATAAATACAAGTAAACCAATAAATTATGAACAAATATCTGATATAAATTATATTGGTGGAAAAACTACTTTACAATTATTCTATGGCGATCAACCAACTGATACGACAAATATTCGTTATACAACTGAAACAATGTATTTAATTTCTCCAAAACGTCTTGCGGTATCATCTGTAATTAATAAATATATAACAGATGGAAATGATACGCATGTAAAACAAATATTTGATATAATAACAACTGCATCACATGAACAACTAATTGTTATTGGAGATATTACAATTGATTGGGGATCTCAAGATAATGTGGGTTATTATTTTATTTATAATAATTCAACTATTACGCAAGATAATTTATATTTACGTACGACAAAACAAAGTATATCAACTGAATATATATTAATAAATAATGTGACAACTCTTGTCACAAATATATATACTGATAAAACTAAACAATTAGCATCAGTAATTAATATATTACAAGATGTACATAATACATATGAATTTGCACATAGTCAAACAGCTTTAACACAAAACTTATCAAATTCTGAATATCAAACATATATTTATACTAGCATGAATAAAACAATTAAAGTTGATCCATTATTATTACGAAATATTTATAATGCATTATTTAAAAATAATAATGTTTCTTATCGTGGATATGTGTTTACAAGTACTAATCCTGATAATTTATCAAATATTGATGGTAGTGGTGGAGAAATTGGTGTTGATGCTACAAAATGGGCGACATTTACAAATTTATTTTATCGAGAAAATATTGCGACACCTACACCAGTTTATGCAAATACCGTTTCCGATGGAGTAATTAAATATATCGATTTTATTGATACAACTTCTACAACTTATTCTCGACTTCTTAAAACAGATTTATCAAGTGCATTAAATGATACAATTAATATAATTCAATATTATATGTTACATGATTTATGTAAAACAATTACATTTTTTCAAGAACATACTTTAATATATGAATTTACTATTGGAACCGCAATTGGTACAGGAGATATTGGAATATATAATATATGGGATTCTACTTATGCGACATTATTAGGAACAATTGATGTAACAAATATTACAAATCCAACTGGTACGACTTCAAAATTAATTGGAACATATGAAACCGGAAATTATAATATTGTACTAGTTAGTAATCGTATTGTATTTCAATCAGTACCAGCATTAAATTATCCAATTACATCAGTTATAAATACATATATTGATATTGATGCAGAACTCACATCATATTTAGCTACTACAACATTAGTGACTATATTTGGATCAGCTACTGAAAAAGTTTTCTTTACAAATTATTTATTATTACAATATTTAGTAGAAATTTATAAAATAATAGATGTATCAACCGTTGTAAGTAATGAATTTCAATTGCAAAAAACAGAAACAATAATGAAAATGTATCATGATATATTAGTCACATCACAAGAAATTCCTGGATCGTATACAATTGGAAATCCTGTAACAGGAAAGAAAAAGATGAATATGGCTGCTTATTTATTTTATAATAGATTACAATCGAGAGATGGTATTATGAATGAATTGATCACTGAATTGGTAGCAACAGTTGATCCAACTTTAGTAAATATTAAAGCATATTTGGTTGATAAAGGTCATGTTATTACTGGATTATCAGATGATGAAATCAAAGCATTGTTTACTTCTGACATATTTGATAATCTGGAAACAAATTATATATATAATGATTTAATTATTTTATTTACAACATATTTGAATGATTATTATAATTTCTTTAATAATTTAACAGATGTTGAATTAAATGTTGGATATTCAACTGATTTATATAACGAAGAAATAGAATCTAATACACGAATTGTGTATAATAAAAAAAAATTTGATGTTAATAATGTTGTGATTGACAATCTTGCAACATTAAATATGACAATAATTCCATATAATGCAACTATAATGACAATTCCATCACTTACAGAAATAATTGGATATTTAGAAGAAGTAAGTGATGTAATGTACAATACATATTTAGATTATTATAATAAAAATAAAAATATATTAAAAATAAGATATGTTCAGCTAGACGCATCATTATATTATTCAGTTGATATGGATATTATTCAACAACAAATTTTAAATGTTATTACTACTGATGGTACAAATTTAAAACCAGAATATGCTACGGATGATACTACATTATATCCAAATGCATCAGATACAGTATTTACAGAACTCAATAGTCATTACACAATTGATGCACAACAATTATTATTGAAAACAAATTTTATAATATTTAATAATAATTTGAATATATTGGAATTAATTGAAGGAGCATTCGAAACAAATTTTAAAGGATTTATAATTAAAACAAATTTAATAAATACATATCAAAATATTATAAATACAAGTGGATTAACTGGCAAAGATGAAATTAATGAATTATTAACAGATTCTCATATCACATTAACAAAAGGAAATTATGATTTCTACGATAGCGACTATTATATTTGGTATAAAAATTGTATTATGACCGCAGAAGAAAAAACTTCTCTTTTAGGACCATTATCTGTTATTGATGGAGAATCTACATTTATTAATAATGTTGAAGTAGTTATTGATCCAGAACATAGAGAAATTCGGACTGATATTTATAATATTATTTATGGCACTGGAACTAATTTAAAAACAATAATTTATGATATTTTAGTTGACCCAAATAATGTAAATAAAGAAGATACTGAACTTATGACATTGATAGAGACGACCGTTGCAAATGCTTTTACAAATTATTTAGGTCATAGAAATTATTATTTGTATAAACAATGTATAATTACACAAGATGAAAAAGATAAAATTGAAGATCCATTTTATATAGGATTACCACCATATTTGGAATATACAGATTCGACCGAAACAATCATAAAACGGACAACTGATTTACCATATGGATTTAGTTATGATACAAGTACACGATATATTTCAAGATATCATTTATTTAATTCTGAATATGATGATTTATTGAACGATTTTATATTTTATAAACAATATTTGATAACAAATGGAAATTTATTAAAACAAGGTTATGATATTGATTCAAGTCCATATTCATTATTTCCAGAAAGATATTATTATATTGATATACGAACATTAATATATTCAGAACAAATGAATGTTGAAAATATGTTTCATGTTATCTCACGAAAAAATAATGAAATTGTGAATACACTAGACAATTACAAATCACATTTTATGTATTTACAAAATTATTCAGATGATACATTAAATCAATACAATTATTATTTACAAATATTTGAAGATATTATATTTAAAAAATACAGAAATATTAACATTGATATTAATTATACAGATACTGATTATAAAATAATACCTTATAATATTATTTCAATATTAGAACAACCACAACGAATAACTCATTTATTTATATCAACTGACGATACACGTATACTCACAAATCTTACTACATATCTCACTAGTAGTTATACAGCATATTCAACATTAATTAATTTAGAAGATACAATAACAGATATTCAAAATAGGACAAGAACGCATGGAAATTCAGCATGGATACGACGTATTGGTCATTTTATTATTGATACAATTGAATTAAAATTAAATGATCAAGAAGTTAATTTTCTTACTGGTGATTTGATAAATATATTATATGAAATTGGTAAAAAAGATTGTACTGATGAAGGATATTTAAAAATGATTGGAGATGTACCAGAGTTATATACAATTAATGAAAATCAAAAAGATTCATATCAATTATATATTCCAATACCATTTTTCTTTAATAAAAATCGTGGATTAGCGTTACCATTAGTTGCATTACAAAATACAAAAATATATGTTAGAGTAAAATTACGATCATTAGATGAATGTATGCTACTTGAACAATATACTGATTTTAATAAAACACCTAATTTTAAAATGCAATTGATGGCAACTTATGTTTATTTAGATGAACCTGAAAGAAAACAATTTGCAGAACATATGCATGAATATTTAATCGAACAATATCAATATAATGGTGGACAAACTATTAATAGTACGGATACCAATATTATGGCTCCGATTGAATTCCATAATCCATGTAAAGATATTGTATGGGTATTACAAAAAAATAGTTTTATTTCTCAATCACAATCAAGAACACGACAATATTATAATTACTCATCATCTTTACGATCTGTACCAACACAAACATTAGAATATTTCCGAACAAATTATTCAATATGGTTTAGTTATAAATTAGAAAAACAGCAAACTGACAATTTAATTGATTTGACATATGGTATTGGAGAAAATCCAGTTAGTACTGCATATATTAAATGTAATGGACAAGATCGAATGTTACCCAGGGATGGAAATTATTATAATAATGTTCAACCATATGAATGTTATAATAGTAGTCCAACTAAAGGAGTAAATGTATATTCATTTGCATTATACCCATTAGAGCATCAACCATCTGGATCATTTAATTTTAGTTTTTGTGCTGAACCAAAATTAGTATTGGAATTGATAAATAATTATTTAGATAGTGGAGATACTGCACAATTACGGATATATGCAAGATCATATAATTTACTACGTATAATGAGTGGAATAGGAGCGCAATCATGGAATTATGTATAAAAATAAATATTGCGTAATTATAATTAAAAATAAATAAAATTGTTAATTATATAGTAGGATATTAATGACTGGTGGATTAATACAATTAGTGGCACGAGGTGTTGAAGATTTATATTTAACAAATGATCCACAAATTACATATTTTAAAGTTGTATATAAAAGACATACTCCATTTGCGATGGAACCAATACCACAATATTTTAGAAATATTGCTAAATTTGGCGAAAAATGTAGTTGTACTATATCTAAATTGGCAGATTTAATAGAACAAATTTATTTACATGTTGAACTTCCAAGTATACCACAATTTGTCAATAGTACAACTGGCGAAATAAATACTATTTATAAATTTGCATGGATTAAAAAAATAGGTTATGGAATAATTAATAAAATAGAAGTAGAAATTGGTGGTCAAATTATTGATACTCATTATGGAGATTGGCTTAATATTTGGGAAGAATTAACGGAAGATCAAACAAGATTAGATAATATGCTTGGAAATATTTCTGATTTATATGATTTTTCAAATGGTAAAGATGCATATACATTAACAATTCCATTACAATTTTGGTTTTGTAGAAATAGTGGTCTAGCATTACCAATTATAGCATTACAATATAATGATGTTAAAATTCATGTTGAATTTAACCAGGCAAAAGATTGTTATATTATTGGACCAACCGCATCAATCGTCATAAATGATCAATTTGTACATTTTGATGATTATGAATTTATATCACAAACAATTGGGACAACAACTAGTGTTGGACAATATATTGGTTTTGATGAATTTACAAAAACATTATATTATAATACAATCGATGGATCATTCCGTTCTGCACCAACAACTGGATCAGTATATGATTATACTATTACTGGTAGTACTAGTAGACAAATATGTACACCAACACCAGGAGTAACAGAAATAAAAATAAATGTAAAATTAGCAAGTGAACCAACTATTACAAAAGCATTCTTATATGTTAATTTTGTATTTCTTGATATTCCAGAAAGAATTAAATTTACTAATTCAAATCATGAATATTTAATTGAACAAATACAATGTGATGGAGATCATATATTGATAAATAATAATGCTACAATTAATTTGGGGTATAGCCATCCATGTAAAGAATTAATTTGGAGGGCACAATATGATTATATAGGTAGTGGAAATTTAAAAGACAAATTTAATTATACTAATAATTATGATATTAATAATGGTATAAATATAATCAGAAAAGCTAAAATATTATTAAATGGACATGAAAGAACTGCTGAAAAAACTGGAGATTTTTATAATTGGGTTCAATCATATTATTATCATTCATATCCTCCTTCTGAAGGCATAAACGTTTATTCATTCAGTTTAAATCCAGAAGAACATCAACCATCTGGATCATGTAATTTTAGTAAAATAGATACAATACAATTAGTATTAACACTTGATACAAATTTATCATATTCTCATCCTGGTAAAATAAGAGTGTATTGTAAATCAATTAATATATTAAGAATAATTTCAGGATTAGGTGGATTAGCTTTCGAAAATTAGGATTTATCAATATATTTGTAAAACAAATATATTAATAAATCTTAATTCATGAAAAGATAAATATTTAAAAAATATTTATCTTTTTAAAATTAATATTTTTATTTAAAAATATTAATTATTTATTAAAATTCAGTGTTAGCAATAGGATTTGGGAGAGATACTCGTTCTACTGTTTCAGGTGTCTGTTCTTTTACAGATTTTACAAGTGTTTCAAGAACATCCATAATTGTATTTTCGCGGCGTTCTTTCTTTTGTAACATCGTCTCATATTTTTGTGTTATTTTGTCAAGTAATTTTGGATTGAACATTTTTTCTTGAGAATTAGGAAATAAATCAGAAAGACTATTATATTTTTCAATAAGATTAATATATTTAAGAACTTTAACTTCTGTCTCATATAATTCTTCTAGTAAACTTACAATTTTTGCCTTGGACTCTACAGAAAGATCTTTATTATAACGTTGAAGACGTTCAAGATTTCTAATATAAACTGATCGTAGAGCAAGTGCACCAGAATGTTTTGCATACATTGCAGTGTAATATTGAGGAATTACATTACCACCACCAATCATAACTGACATTGGAGGACTTAGTTGTGGACCAGCCATGAATTGCATTGGAGCCACACGTGATAAAATTGGTTGACGAACAATGAATTTAAGACGTTGATTTAGTCTAGAAATATTGCTAGTAATTGGAACAAAACTAGTATCATTAATTGAACGAGTGATATCAACTAATGGAGTTTTGAGACCATATGGATCTTGAATCTCTGGATAATTGAATGCCTCTTGTGTTTCTCCAGAATAATCATTATTGAAAATTGCAGGATTGGAATTGCAATAATCAACAAGTAATTGGAGGTACTCAATTAATTTCTGTTTATCAGAAACGGTTTTAACAAATGATATCTTTGGGGCAACTTCTTGTCCCCAAGTATTGGCATCAATAACTTTTATAAGATCACGATTTGCGGTTTTATCAAATTTTTTAATACCGTAGAATTGAAGTTTTTGTAAAATTTTATACGCAATATAAGGATGAATATTTTTAATACTTTCTTTATCAATATTTGAGAAAAGTTTTTGAGTGGCAAATGCTTTTTGGCAAGCTGCATCACTATCTGATAAAATGCATTGTTGTATAAAATTTTGACATTGTTCTGGAGTTGCATTTATTGAACTGGTATAACATTTATCTGCAGTTAGAGTGTCGAATGCTTGTTTTGCATTAATATTATTAACACCATCTTTTTTCCAAATTAAATTATGCGCAGAATCTCTTGCTGCATATTTGTTATTAATAATAATATCATCATCATTCGAAATATCTTCAAATGTTGGCATCTGAATTTCAAGAGATTGACGAAGAAGCTCTTGAACCAATTTATCATCATTAATATTGAACTCTTTTGCATTAGTTGATGGGTTCCAGTGTCGATTTGGTGTACTACCATTAACAATATTTTTATATAATATTTCAAAATATTCTTCATCACCTGGAGTAATAAATTCATTTTGTGATGTCCATACACGTGTTTTTTGTGTAATATGTGGGAGTGCTTTTTCAAATAAATAATCATTCTCATTAGTTTTCTTTAGGTTAATTCGATATTTTCCAAATTGTCCTTGTACAATTGGAGAATCAAGGTTAAGTTGTTGCTCATTTGGTCCAACCATATTGAAGAATGCATTATAAAGATTTTTAACATAAAGTGGCATATAATTCATTTTTGCAATAGTCCTTAAATACCAAGAACGTAATTCTGGATCTCCAAGATATGCTCCACCATATAGTTCATCGAATACTTGTCGTTGTTCTGCTAGTTCTCGTTCTGCTGCTGCGTTTCGTTTTGCGGCTTGTTCCGCGACATGTTCTACTGCGGTGGCTTGTTTTTCTACGAATGTTTTATATGGTAGTTCTCGTTGTGCTGCTTGTTCTGCTGCTTCTGCTTGTCGTGCTTCTGCTAGTTCTGCTGCTTGTCTTCGTTCTGATTCTGCTTCTGCTTCGTCTCGTTTTCGTGCTAGATATTTTTGTTCTGATGCGTATGATTTTTCTTCTTTTTCTTGTTTTCGATTTGCTGTTGCTACACGTTTTTGTTCTGCCGCCACTAAGTTTGCTTTGTATTGTTCTCGTTCTCGTGTTTGTGTTTGTGCTTGTGCTGCTTCATATCGTTTTCGTGCTTCTGCTTGTCGTGTTGCATCTGCTCGTTGTTGTTCTGCTCGTTGTTGTTCTGCTTGTGCTGCTTGCTGTGCTGCTTGTTGTTGTAATTGTTGTCGTCGTGCTGCTTGGTCTTTTTGTAATTGTATGGTTGTTCGTGCTCTAGGTGTTCTTCCGATTATTTGAGCTGCATCTTTAGTTGACATATTTATAAATTTATGCCATTTTGCAACATCTTCAATAAATTGATAAATTTCCCAATGAACATCTTCATCGTAATATTGTTCTCGTGCTTTTGGTTTTGGCTTCTCATTAAAATTTACAACAGATATAAAAGATCTGACTTCTTCCCATGTGCGTGGAGTTTGAACACCAAAAAGTATATCTGAAGGATTCATTGCGAGTTTCAAGAATATTTGACCACGGTTATCATTTGCATTACCAGTAAAAAATTCAGCAACATTTGCTTCAGAATTTTTTGACATTATTTTTGTATATAAATTGAAAAGATTTTAATTCAAAAAATTAAATTATTTTATCTATATGTGGAATGAATGTATGAATGTATTCAGAAATTGGCTTTTTAAAATTAATATTTTTATTTAAAAGTATTAATTATTTATTAAAATTCAGTGTTAGCAATAGGATTTGGGAGAGATACTCGTTCTAATGTTTCAGGTGTCTGTTCTTTTACAGATTTTACAAGTGTTTCAAGAACATCCATAATTGTATTTTCGCGGCGTTCTTTCTTTTGTAGGATCTTATCATATTTTTGTGTTATTTGGTCAAGTACTTTTGGATTAAATATTTGAGATTGATAATTTGGGAATAGATCAGAAAGACTGTTATATTTTTCAATAAGATTAATATATTTGAGAACTTTCGTTTCGGTATTATATAATTCTTCTAGTAAACTGGCAATTCTTTTCTTGGACTCAACAGAAAGATCTTTATTGTAGCGTTGAAGACGTTCAAGATTTCTAATATAAACTGATCGTAGAGCAAGTGCACCAGAATGTTTTGCATACATTGCAGTGTAATATTGAGGAATTACATTACCACCGCCCATCATATTTGACATCTGCGAACTAGCCATGAATTGTATTGGAGCCATCTGAGGACTTAGTTGTGGACCAGCCATGAATTGCATTGGATTCACACGTGATAAAATTGGTTGACGAACAATGAATTTAAGACGTTGATTTAGTCTAGAAATATTGCTAGTGATTGGAACAAAACTAGTATCATTAATTGAACGAGTAATATCAACTAATGGAGTTTTGAGACCATATGGATCTTGAATCTCTGGATAATTGAATGCCTCTTGTGTTTCTCCTGAATAATCATTATTGAAAATTGCAGGATTGGAATTGCAATAATCAACAAGTAATTGGAGGTAATCAATTAATCCCTGGGAAATGGGTTTAACAAATGATATTTTTGGTGCAACTTCTTGTTTCCAAGTATTGGCATCAATAACTTTCACAAGAGTACGATTTGCGGTTTTATCAAATTGTTTAATACCGTAGAATTGAAGTTTTTGTAAAATTTTATACGCAATATAAGGATGAATATTTTTAATACTTTCTTTATCAATATTTGAGAAAAGTTTTTGGGTGGCAAATGCTTTTTGGCAAGCTGCATCACTATCTGATAAAATGCATCGTTGTATAAAATTTTGACATTCAGTTGCATTTGCACTTATTGAACTGGTATAACATTTATCTGCTGCAGTTAGAGTGTTAAATGATTCTTTTGCATTAAGATTATTAACACCATCTTTTTTCCAAATTAAATTATGAGCAGAATCTCTTGCAGCATATTTGTTATTGATAATAATATCATCGTCGTTCGAAATATCTTCAAATGTTGGCATTGGGATTTCAAGAGATTGGCGAAGAAGTTCTTGAACTAATTTATCATTATTAATACGGAAATATGTTGCAATATTTTTATTCCATCCACCGACTGTTTTATTACCATTAATGATATCTTCATATAAATTTTGGAAAAAATCTACGGCACCCTGTTCAAATTTATTTTGAGATGTCCACACACGTGTACTACTCACAATACGAGGAAGTGCTTGTGCAAATAAATGAATCTTGCCATCATTATCTTTCTTTAGGTTAACACGGTAATTGTCGAGTTGCTCTTGTACAATTGGAGATCCAATTTCGAATTGCCCATTTGGCCCAACCATATTAAAGAATGCACTATAAATATTTTTAACATACATTGGCATTTCATTAAATTTTCCAATTGTACGGAAATACCAAGCTTTTATATCAGGGTTGCTGAGATATGCTCCACCGTTTTGTGGTTGTGGTGCTTCTGTACGTGATCGTACTATTTGTTGGACTCTCGGAGATTTTTGCATAATTTGTGCTGTTGTCATGTTAACAAATCTATGCCATTTTGCAACATCTACAATAAATTGATAAATTTCCCAATGAACATCTTCATCACGATATTGTGCACTTGGCTTCTCATTAAAATTTGCAACAGACATAAAAGATCGGACGTCTTCCCATGTGCGCGGAGTTTGAACACTAAAAGATGTATCAGCAGGAGTCATTGCAAGTTTATAGAAAATAGAACCACGAGTATCATTTGCATTACCAGTGAAAAATTCCGCAACATCTGAAGAACTTTTCGACATTTTTTTTGTATATATAAATTGAAAAGATTTTATTTTTCTAAAACTAAATTATTTTATATTTTACTTATATATATGGAATTTATTAATAAAAATATTACAATAATAATCATGGTTTTATTTCTGATTTTAGTAATATGTCTCCAATATAAAAAAAAATCTATAAAAACAAAACATTATTCTCGTAAAATAAATAATGATTTTATCCCAACTATAAGTAAATTTTATGCAAGTTATTGTTCTCATTGTAAAACATTTGAACAACCATGGAATGAATTTAAGAGAAAAATGCATGGGAAAAATATTAAAATACTGGAATATCAATGTGATGGAAAAGATGCAGATATATGTAATAAATCTGATATTGCCGGTTATCCAACAGTTAAATTAAATTTAGGTAATAACTTGGTAATTGACTATCATGGAAATAGAACAGCAAATGACCTTATAGATTTTTGTAATAAAAATATTAAAAATCTATAATTATTTTTATTATTTTTAATCAAATAATAAAATTATTCTCCATATTTTTCATATAATTTTTTTCCATATTTTAGTAATTTTTCATGTGATTCAATTGTGTCTAATGCATCGACAGATATCATTGTATCCAAACCATTGAATGCTCCATACCATGCAGCAGCTATCGATCCAGTTGTATCACTATCTCCCATATGTAACATTGTATACACAACTAATGTTTCCCAACTTCCGTTACAACTCATCAATCCATCATATGCAATAATACATACATCATCACCACTTGCACCTGGATTAAAATCATTTTGTTTATAAGAAAAATTTTCGTTAAAAAATTTAGATCTTGCCGCCGGTATTATCATAGTTGGATCATTTACTAAAAATCGTCCTGCAGTAAAACGTCGTTCGATATATTTTTGCCATTTATTTAAAAATGTGTCTTTATCTTTTAAAAATTGATTTTCATATGAACTATAATTTGGAGATTTTTTAATATATTTATCAATAATATCAGATTCTAATAATTCAACTAATTTTTGTGGCCATTCTCCAATATTAATGTTCTGTATCGCATATGATGTAAACAGTGCAGTTGTTACAGCTCCTAAATATGCAATTGCATTATTATGTGTTATTCTACATGATTCAATTGAAACTTCAATTAAATCATTTAATTGATTTTTTCCATGAAATGCAAGTCCGATGCACATCGCTCGCATAGCTCCTCCATTTCCACCAGCATTTTTTTCATATTGTGATGATTTATTCCATAGTTTTCCACGTTTATTTTCTAATTTTCTTAAACTTTCAAGTGTTTTAATACCAAAATTTCGTGTTTCTTGCGTATATTCTCCTTTTATGGAATCCAAATATTCGTTTGCAAATGATTCATATAATTCTTCTTTTGTATCATAATTATCTATTAATGCTTTTGCGGTTGCCATATGCATCAATGTGTCATCTGATATAAGATATCCTTTTACAGAATTAATTGATGATAATCCACCTTCATGAATGAAGCCGAATAATAACATATCAGAATGATTATAATCTTTGGCAAATATTTTTTCTTTTGCCGGATATTTTCCATCATATTTTGCTTTTTCATTTTTATATCCAATCGTATCTCCTAATGCTCCTAGTAATAAACAAGCTGTATATTGTTTTTCTATATCAGACATAATATACTATTTATTATTACAAAATATTATATTTTCAAACGCGCACGTTTATTAAATGATATTTATATATCTAATATTAAATATAATTATATAATGGAATCATTACTAAATAAAGTTAATAGTATTATTGCGGAGGATTTATACAAAAATTTAGGTATGGACGAATCAGACAAAAAAAATAGTAAAATTCACTTAGATTATCAATTTTCAACAAAAATGCATAATATATTATTAAGTTCAAATGATGAACAAGATACACCAGAATATTTACAAAAAATAAATGATTATGTTGCAGCATATGAAGTACTTTCAAATGATGAAACGAAACAATTATATGATCAATTACAAAATGTTTGTAAACAATTAATAGGTTCTGTTGAAAAATCTAGAAAATCTCCAAATTATTATTATAATTTATATCGTCCACTATTAATTGATCAAAAAGCACTTGCTCATAATAAAGAACTTGCTGAACACATGCATAGTAAAACTTATTGTGAAATGTGCGAATATCCAGATTGTTCGAATTTGATGAATATGAATAGATTAAAAATTAGGGTTGACCGCGATCCAATTATTGAATCGGATCAAATAAATTTTGTTAGTCCTTGGAGTAATTCGATTATTGAACCGGATCAAATATATAATACATCTACACTACCACAAACAACAATTAACGCATTTAATGGACTTCCAATTATTAGTCCCTGGAGAAATCCCGAGTCTGTACTAATACAACCGAAAGAAAATATAAGACAATCAATTAATTTTGCTGTTGAATCTAATATAAAAATTCCGTTAGATCATCAATTACCAAAACAAGAACAATTATGTGAAGAACAAAATATTGATAGAAAAGAAATATATAAATTAATACAACAACGAAAAAAAATAGATGAATTAATTAAATTACATGATATTAAAACTAATCAAGATGAATCAGATAATAAATTAAATCGTCCGCATGGAAAAAAAATAATAGATAAATATGGATTTGAAACACAACTTAAACAATGTAAAAAAAATAAATTTACTACACCAAAAGAAAATAAACTTGAAGATAAAGTACTTGAAATTGAGGAGAAAGAAAGAGAAGAATTATTTAAAGAAATATATCCATCACTACGAAAAAAAGAAAAAACGCTTCACGATAAAGTACTTGAAAAACAAAAAGAAAGAGAAGAATTATTTAAAGAAATATATCCATCTAAAAAAGAAAAAACACTTGAAGATAAAGCATTTGAAATGGAGAAAGAAAGAGAAGAATTAATTAAAGAAACATATCCATTACTACGAAAAAAAGAAATACCAAGTGAAGATAAAGAAATATTGGATGATGAAATTTCTGATTCAATTGAAGAAATGTACGAGGAATATGATTTACAGAATGAATTTAATAGACTAGTTAGAGAAAAATCAAAAATGGATGAAATTCTTATGGATAATAATGTACCAGATTATATTAAAAGAGATTTACTTGAGCAAAAATTAAGTGCAATATCACAAAATATAACGCCTATTGAAAAATACCGATATGTACGAAATAATTATACAGATGATTTAAGAAATTAAATTCGTTTAATAAATAATATAAAATTATTTATTAAGTGATATAAAAGGAAATTATATAAATTATAATAATGGAAACACATTTTGATAAAGTACAAAAACTAGCTGAACTTGATTTATATGAAATACTTGAGATTGACCCTTCAAGTACAAAAGATGTGATAAAAGAAAGTTTTCGAAAATTAGTAATAAAATATCATCCAGATAAAATAAAAAAGAAGGGAAAAGAAGTGACACAAAATGATATTAATAAATTTGATTTAATTAGAACCGCATTTGATATTTTATATAATGATGAAACACGAACAAAATATGATTCATTACATCCGATTTATAAAGATGCAATAAAATCTTTTGATGATTTACGAGACTCCTACAAAAAATATGTCAAAGAAAATATGATTGAAACAAATGAAAATCATTTGACCCAAGAAAATATATATGAAACGAAATTATCAGATGATGATATTAAAATTAAATTAGAACAATTAATGAAAGAACGAGATAATATTTCTATTCCTCTTCCTCAAAATACTAATATAGATATTATTGATTTTAATAAACAATTTTCTGAAACCATCACAAAAGATAATACTCAATTAATACAAGTAGATATTAATCCAGTTGGTGATATTGGAAACTATTCTGGAATTGATAATTTTGGATTATATGATGAGAAAAAACCAGATAATGAATTTGGAAAAAATTTTGCACATATTACAGATGCATTTGAATTACCATCTCAACATATTGATTTGAATACTAAAATTATAAATAATAAAGAAGAAATTGAACAAAAAATGGAAGAATATTTACGAGAAACTAAAAAATTTGATAATATGAAAACAAAAGATTTTAATAAAGATACTTTTATAAATGGATTTTCGAATAATATATGTAAAAAATAATAAATTATAATAATTTATTATTCTTGAACAATTTTATCATATGCATTTTGAAAATTATTATTTAATTCTTGTTTTTCTGTTTCAGAAATATTATCATTAGAATTATAAAATGTATCAATAAATTTTTTAGCACAGTCATATCCATATGAATAATATTCTGTTATTTTTTCTTTTGTAATATTAAAATCTTCTAATAATTCTCCTGGAATAATAATTGGAATTACATTTTTTTTATATTTTTCGATATCATTATAATTTTTTGTAAATATACCTAAATCCAAAATTATTGATAAATAATTAAATATGTTTTTAATTTTTCCTTCAGTATTTCCATTTTTCATTATTGATATTCCAATCGTTTCATTTAACGCATCTTGTACGAGGTGTATTGGAAAATTATCACACATACCTCCATCAATATATAATTTATTTTGGTATGTTACTGGTTTAAATATGATTGGTATAGAAATTGACATTCGAATTGCTAATAATACTTTCATATCAGGATTATTAATATAATCAAAATAATTTACACATTGATCAGTTACACATGAAGCTGAAATAATTAATTTTTTATGAGTTAAATTATACAATTCAATAAAAGTTGGATCAACCAAATTAATTTTTGTTTTAATTAATTGTTTAATAATATACATTGCTCGTACACCATCATCTAATCCATAATTTGTTAATAAAGAATCAATATCAAACAATGGTTGTAATTTTGAAAAATTAAAATTTGATGAAAAAATATATAGATCATTACTAGAATAACCAATTGATAATAATACTGCAAGTATAGATCCCATTGATGTTCCAATGAATGTTTCAACATCATTTAATAAATTTGATTCATTTAAATAATTAATTGCACCTAAAAACCCTATTCCTCGAAGTCCACCACCACCCAAAACTAAATTTTTAACAGTATGCATTTAATATTTAAATAATATTTTAATAAATATTTATAAACAAATATTTAGTTTATAATAATATAAAAAAATAATAATTATTAATTATTAATTATTAATGTCATTAGATGAACTTAGTATTCCATCACGATATCGTAAAAATTTAATTATTAAAGCATTTGATGAAATTTATAATGATTGTTGGACTAAAATTAAGATAGCGGCGAATGAACATCAAAATAAATTATTATATCAATTACCAGAGTTTAAGATGGGATATCCAATTTATGATATTAAAGAATCTGCAAAATATGTGACACATAAATTATTAAAATTAAATGAAACATCAACACAAACACAAATAACGGTGAAATATTTTGAACCAGTAGTATTATATATTACATGGAACGATACAACATATCCAAAAAATATTAATGAGTTAATTAAATAAATTATTAAATTTAATAATTTATTTATTATATAATTTTTGACCAATATTCACAAAAAGATCAAGAATTAATAATATAAATATACCAATAAAAATAATCATTAATATTTCTTTATTTTCTCCTGTTAAAATTTTGCTTATACTAGAAATTTGTTTATTTACAGTTTTATTGTCAATAATTTTGACATTAAATTTTCGTTCTAATTTATTTTTTAATGATAAATTGTTTAATATAAATTCAAAAATTTCATTATAATCAATATCATAATTATCATTTTTATCATTTTTTTTTTCTATAGATTCATTTTTATTATCTGATTGTTTTTCATCAAATTCTGTATATAATTCAGAATCTATTGGATAATTTGAAACTTCATTTTGTTGATCATCAATATTAGAATTTTGTATTATATTTGTTTGATTATCTAATAAATCTGATGATTTAAATGGTTGATCTTTTTGATAATTTAATTTATATATATCCGTAATATCTTCATCATTTGTAATTGGATATGGAGTAACATGTGGAGTTATTAAATTTTTTTTCATATTTTCTGCATATATCTCCATCATATCATTATTCGCCCATGCTTCTCGAATATCACTCATGGAGTTATTATTATATTATCAAGAAAAAAATATAGTTTTTAAATTTTTAAATTATAAAATGAATAAAATCTTTTTATAATATATACTATTATAAAATGGAAAAACTCAATTTATCTTTTTTAGAAAATAAATGGGTATCTGGAGTAATCGCAATACTAATTGTGTTATATGGAAGTTTAGTTGCTCCAGAACTTCCTCCAAAAATTAAAAATATGTTTAAAAATCCTATTGTTCGTATAATTATTATGACATTAATTGTATGGAGAGGAAATAAAAATCCAACACTTGCGTTAATGATTGCTGTTGGATTCTTACTAACAATGAATTATGTTTCAGAATCTGAAGTAAAAGAACATTTCGGTCAACAAAATGGAAATGATCAAATACATTTTTAAATAATTTAATAATTTAATAATTTAATAATTTAATAATTTAATAATTTAATAATTTAATAATTTAATAATTTAATAATTTAATAATTTAATAATTTAATAATTTAATAATTTAATAATTTAATAATTTAATAATTTAATAATTTAATAATTTAATAATTTAATAATT
>Ga0209000_1000866_pt1 | contig 22667 bp, 23 predicted proteins | sample RifGroD2_FD_183998 | JGI IMG/M metagenome (GOLD analysis project Ga0209000, IMG submission 183998) | Groundwater microbial communities from Rifle, Colorado, USA - Groundwater D2 (SPAdes) (version 2) | ecosystem: Environmental > Aquatic > Deep subsurface > Groundwater | place: Rifle, Colorado... | reverse complement strand
AGAAAATGCGTCCTTAGTTCAGTTGGTAGAACGTTGGTCTCCAAAGCCGAATGTCGTGGGTTCGAGTCCTACAGGGCGCGATTTGTAAAAAATCTCTCTATTAGAGGATAACGATAAAAAGGAATGTTGACATGAGTACAGCCGGCAAAAAAAATTTAGCAGAACCAACTTTTAAAGAAAATCTTTCGAATTATTTTAAAGGCGTTAAAGCTGAATGGGGAAAGATAACCTGGCCGGATAAAAGACAGGTAATCGTTGAAACAGTTGTTGTTTTAGTGGTTGTTTTCTTTTTTGTAACTCTTGTTTTCGGTTATGATGAACTTTTCGGATTTTTATTTAAGTTATTAATTCCTGTAAAATCATAAATAATGGGTAAGACGATGAATCAAAAAGAATTTAACAAAAGATGGTACATAGTCCATACATACTCGGGACACGAAAATAAGGTTAAGGTTAACCTTGAAAAACGTGTTGAGTATATGAATCTCGGACACAAAATTTTCCGTGTTGAAGTGCCTCAAAAAGCAATAACCGTAGTAAAAAGCGGAAAACGTACAGAAAAAGAAGAAAAAATCTTCCCTGGATACGTTCTTGTAGAAATGATAATGGATGAGGACAGCTGGTACGTCGTAAGACACACTCCGGGCGTGACAAAATTTGTCGGCTCAGAGAAAAAACCTGTACCCGCAAGAGATGCTGAAATTAAAAGAATTATTTACAAGGCTGAAGCTATGCCTAAGAAAGTTGAACTCGATATTCAGATCGGCGAATCAGTTCTTATTATTAGCGGACCGTTTGCTGATTTCTCAGGAACAATTACGGAAGTTTATCCTGATAAAGAAAAAATCAGAGCAAATGTTTCAATCTTTGGCAGGGAAACCCCTGTTGAGCTTGAATATAATCAAATTCAAAAACAAGGTTAATTAAAATAAACATATAAAGGAAATTTAAAATGGCAAAGAAAGTAATGGGCAAAATAAAACTGCAGATTCAGGCCGGAAAAGCCAATCCGTCACCTCCTATAGGTCCGGCTCTTGGTCAGCACGGCGTTAATATTATGGAATTCTGCAAGCAGTACAATGCTAAAACCGCCGATCAGACAGGTAATATTATTCCTGTTGAAATTACAGTTTATGAAGACAGATCATTCAGTTTTACCCTTAAAACCCCTCCTACAGCAGAATTAATTAAAAAAGCTGCCGGTTTAGAGAAAGGATCTGCCGTTTCTAACAAAACAAAAGTAGGAAAAGTTACCAGAGCTCAGGTTGCAGAAATTGCAAAAATCAAAATGCCTGATTTAAATTCAACAACAGCAAAATCAGCAGAAGAAATGGTTGCCGGTACTGCAAGAAGTATGGGCGTAACCGTTATAGATTAATATAACTTAATCGTGGAAGGATGAAAGTCCGCTAGCACCACAAAGGAGTAAAAATGGGAAAAATTACAAAAAGACAACAAAAAGTTTTAGAGCTTCTTGAAGAAAGAGAACAGCCATGTACAGGCGCAGAAGCTATTGAAACACTTCAGAAAATCTCAAAAGAAGTTTCAAAGTTCGATGAAACTTTTGAAGTTCACATGAGATTAGGTATTGAAGTAAAACACGCCGATCAACAAGTTAGAAGCACAGTAGTACTTCCATCAGGTACAGGAAAAAAAGTTAGAGTTGCTGTTGTTGCTAAAGGCGAAAAAATGAAAGAAGCTGAAGATGCAGGAGCTGATCTTGTTGGTGCTGAAGATTTAGTTGAAAAAATTCAGGGCGGTTTCTTTGAGTTTGATGTGCTTGTTGCTACACCTGATGCAATGGGTATGCTCGGTAAACTCGGTAAAGTTCTCGGACCTAAAGGTTTGATGCCTAACCCTAAAACAGGAACAGTAACATTCAACGTTAAAGACGCTGTAAAAGAGCTTAAAGCAGGTAGGGTTGAATTTAGAGCTGACAAACAGGGTATGGTTCACGTTCCTATAGGAAAAGCAAGCTTTACACAAGATGCTTTAATGAAAAACTATGCAGCTTTATCGGATGCTATCATAAAAGCTAAGCCGTCAGCAGCAAAAGGAACCTATTTAAAATCAGTTTATCTTGCAACCACAATGGGACCAGGAATTAAAATTGATGCAAAACAGATTGCAGCTGAAGTTAAAGAAGCTTTAGGACATTAATCTTAAGTTATAAAGATAAAACAAAAAGAGGAGCATGCTCCTCTTTTTGTTTATTAGTATAAAAATATGTTTAAAAATTTATACAATGAAATAGATTTCTTTTTTAGGAAGAATATCAGGCTAAAAAGAAAATATACAGGCAAAAATGAGCTTAAAGAAAATCTTTTTGAGCATTTTTCCGGTGAAAAAAAACAATTAGCCAAAGAAAAAGAAATATTTTATCTTAAAAAATATCAGCTTCTGGAATTTAAGACTAATTCCACTTGCAGAAATTATCTGGAAAATCTTGCAGTTATAGAGCTTCTGGAAAATTTTTTAGCCCCCACTCCCGAAAAAAATGTCGTTAAAATCCTTGATATCGGTTCAAAAAACTGGTTTTATGCTTCAGGAGAGTGGAGTTTTTTTAAGTATAAACTAGAGGAATTTCTTGGTTGCTCGCGAGTAACGGCATTACGGGTCGGCGAAGCCGCCCCTTCAGCCTCAGCTCGCAATCCGCTTTTTCTCGACGGGATAGAAATAGACGCTTTTAGGGTTTATTCTGATTTTCATACACGCTATGATTATGCGCAATATTATATAAAAAATCTTGCAAATACACGATATATCACAAAAGATTTTCTTCAGCATAATGAGAAATATGATTATATAATCTGGTTTTTCCCTTTTGTGACGGAATTTCCTCTTCAGGAATGGGGTTTGCCTTTAAGTAAATTTAAACCCTCTGAAATGTTGAAGCATGCTTATAATTCTTTAAATTCAGGCGGGAAAATGCTGATAGTTAATCAGGATGAAAAAGAATATGCCATACAGGAGAATTTACTAAAAAATTTAAACCTTCATTATGAGAAAAAGGGAGATTTTAAAAACAGCTTCCTTGAATATGAACATAAACGGTGTGTTACAATTGTTTTTAAAGATTCTTAGAGGATTTTAAATGGCTAATTTAAAAGCAAAATTTTATAAATATCACAGAGAACTTGGCATTATATTTTCGCTGCCGCTGGCTTTATGTGCTGTAACTACTATGGGAATGACAATAGCACGCGAATTTCTTCACAACAGACCTCTGGCAAAATTTTTCTTTAGTTTGCACACAATGAGTATCTTTGGAAGCGAAGAAATTGAAAATATTTATTCGATTATTGTCGGTATAAGTACTTTAGCAATTATTTTTACAGGTTTAATGTGTTTGGTTTCATTTAAGAAAAAGAAATCCAATCAAAATCAAGAATAAATAATTTTTGGCATATAATATAATAAACAAAAGTTTTAGAACCTTTAATGTATTTTTTATTGTCCTTTTACATTCTAGGAGTGTGGAAGGGCATTTGAATTTAAAAATAAGAAAGAGATCGTGAATGTCAAAACTAAGATTTGAAGAGCTTAATTTATCCAAAGAAATCCTTGATGCGGTTAAGGATATGGGCTTTGAAGAAGCATCACCTATTCAGGCAGAAGCAATACCATTAATAATGGACGGAAAAGATATAATAGGACAAGCACAGACAGGCACAGGAAAAACTGCCGCTTTTGCAATTCCTATAATCGAAAAAATAGATGCTTCGAGCAAAGAGCTTCAGGCAGTAATTTTATGCCCGACAAGAGAGCTTGTAATTCAGGTATCAGAAGAATTTCGTAAGCTTATGAAATACAGGGAAAATTTATTTGTAGCACCTATATACGGCGGTCAGCCGATAGAAAGACAGCTGGGAGCCTTGAGAAAAGGTGTTCAGGTTGTTATAGGAACCCCAGGCAGAACAATGGATCACATGAGACGTGGTTCTATAAAAATGAATGCCGTGAAAATCATAGTTCTGGATGAAGCGGATGAAATGCTTGATATGGGCTTTAGAGATGATATGGAAGTCATCCTTAAAGATACACCTGAAACCAGGCAGACCGTAATGTTTTCTGCCACGATGGCGCCCGATATTATCGGACTTACAAAGCTTTATCAGAAAGATTCTGTTATTGTTAACGTAACCAACAAAAAACTTAGCGCCCCGAAAATTCAGCAAATTTATTTTGAAGTTCAGGATAAAAACAAACCCGAAGTTCTTTCACGTCTTTTAGATATTCATAATATTAAACTGGCTCTGGTTTTTTGTAATACAAAAAGTCAGGTAGACGCTCTTGTAGAGATTTTAAAGACAAGAGGGTATTTTGCAGACGCTCTACACGGAGATATGAGTCAAAATTATCGTGACAGAGTAATGAACGGATTTAGGAATGGAACTGTTGAAATACTTGTTGCAACTGATGTTGCAGGCAGAGGTATAGACGTAAATGATGTAGAAGCCGTATTTAATTATGATTTGCCGAGAGATGACGAAGATTATACCCATAGAATAGGTAGAACGGCGCGCGCGGGAAAAACAGGAACAGCTTTTACTTTTGTTACAGGCAAGCAGATTTATAACCTGAAAAGAATTGAAAGAGCAAACGGAGTCTTGATTAAAAGACAATCTGTTCCAACTGTAGATGAAATCGAGACTACAAGAATAAATGTTTATGCGGAAAAAATCGGCAAAATTGTTGAAACAGGGCATTTAAGCAAGTTTGTTAATCATATTGAGCAAATAATGGGTGATGATCTGACTTCACTTGATGTTGCAGCAGCTTTGTTAAAACTAACGATGGACAAAGAAAACGAAAGTTTTGATCGTACTGTTAATTTTGAAGAGCCTGTCAGAGAACAAAGACCTCAAGGAAGATTTCCTGATAAACGATTCGGCAATAAATATACTATGAAAGATAATTTCAGAAGAAATAACGGGGAAAATAAACCTTACAAATCTTCAGCAAGACCTTCCGAGGAAGGATATAGCAGACCTAATAATGACAGGAAACCTGAAGGAGAATTTAAGCCATATAGATCTTCTGAAAGAAACAGAGATGATTCTCCGAGAGAAGCTAGACCTTCCAGAGAAGGTTATGGCAGACCTAACAATGACAGAAAACCTGAAGGAGAATTTAAACCTTACAGATCTGAAAAGAAAAGGGACGATTCTTTTAAAAAAACCAGACCTTTTGGCGAAAGAACCGAAAAACCTGAAGTTGACAGAGGAACCGAGGAAGAGTATAAGCCTTTTAAATCAGCTGCAAAGAAAGAAGGGGAATTTAAACCTTTTAAATCTGCAGGGAAAAAGAAAACAGATTCTTCCAATAAAGAAGGTAAGTTCTTTGATAAAAAATTCAGCAAGCCAAAGAACGGAGATAAAAAACCCGGCAAAAGCTTTGATAAAAAGAATAAATAAATAAATAAAAAAGGAGCCGCGGCTCCTTTTTTTAGCTTTGTAGGGCAGTAGATATAAAAGTTTAAATGATAAATAATATATTTGTTTTTGAAAATATAAAGGTATGAAAATGCCCGAACAGAAACAAATAGATAATAACGCTCTCTGGTACAAAGATGCAATAATTTATGAAGTTCATGTTCGGGCTTTTAAAGACAGCAACAAAGACGGGATAGGCGATTTTAAAGGCTTGACCGAAAAACTGGATTATTTGCAAGATTTAGGGATAAATACTATATGGCTTTTGCCTTTTTTTGTTTCTCCTTTAAAAGATGACGGGTATGATATAGCGGATTATTATAATATAAATAAAGACTATGGAAGTCTGAGCGACTTTAAAAAATTTATAAAAGAATGCAAGAAAAGAAATATAAAAACCATAATAGAACTTGTGGTAAATCATGTTTCCGATCAGCATCAATGGTTTCAGTCTGCTATTAAAGAAGGAGAAAAGAGTAAATTCTGGAATTATTTTATTTGGAGCGATAATCAGGAAAAATTTAAAGAAACCAGAATTATATTCAGCGATACAGAAAGTTCTAACTGGACATGGCGACCTGATGTCAATAAATTTTACTGGCACAGGTTTTTTTCATGCCAGCCTGACTTGAATCTCAATAATCCTGAAGTCGTGAAAGAAATAAACAAAGTAATTAAATACTGGGAAGAACTTGGAGTTGACGGATTCAGGCTAGATGCAATTCCGTATCTTTGCGTTAAAGAAAGAACAAACAACGAAAATTTGCCTGAAACTCATCTGGTTATAAAAATCTGGCGAAAAGTGCTGGATGAACATTTTGAAAATAAAATTTTTCTTGCGGAAGCTAATCAATGGCCGCAATATGTTGTTAAATACTTTGGTGACGGGGATGAATGCCACATGGCGTATAATTTTCCTTTAATGCCGAGGATTTTTATTGCTTTAAAAAAAGAATCAAGAATTCCCATAGTTGAAATCATGGAAAAACTTCCTGAAATTCCTGATTCTTGTCAGTGGGCGTTATTTTTAAGAAATCATGACGAATTGACGCTGGAAATGGTGACTGATGAAGAAAGAAATTTCATGTATGAACAGTATGCCAAAGACCCAAGAATGAAGCTAAATTTGGGGATAAGAAGAAGGCTTGTGCCCCTTGTTGAAAACAACAGAAGAGTTCTTGAAATTTTAAACTCGATTTTGTTTTCGTTTCCCGGAACCCCCATTATATATTACGGTGATGAGATAGGCATGGGTGATAATGTTTACCTGAACGACAGAAATGGGGTTAGGACACCGATGCAGTGGACTCCAGATAGAAACGCTGGTTTTTCAGAAGCTTCCCCGCATCAGCTGTATTTGCCTGTAATAATGGATAGTGTTTACGGTTATCAGGCTGTTAATGTTGAAAGCCATACTGTGCAGGCTTCTTCTCTTTTGAATTTTACGAAAAACCTTATTGATGTAAGAAAAAAATATAAAACTTTTGGAAGAGGAGCAATAGAATTTTTAAAACCCGAAAATACAAGAATACTTGCTTATAGAAGAAGCTATAAAGATGAAAACATTCTTTGCATCGTAAATTTATCCAAAACTTCGGAGTTTGTTGAGCTTGATTTAAGCAAATATGCGGGTAAATCACTAATAGAAATTTTTGACAGAAAAATATTCCCTGAAATAAAGGACAGCAAATATGTTTTCACTATGCAGCCGCATTCGTTTTTCTGGTTTGAAATAAAATAATTTATTTAAGAAACTTATCTAATGCGGTTTCAAGTTCGGTCAAACTTGTGCTTTTAGCTGCAGTACTAAATAAACCTGTAAGAGCTTCTTCTTTTTCTGTTTGTTTTAAGTCTGAATCTTCAACAGTTGCAACAGCTGAAGCAAGTTTGTTAAAGACTTTTGCTTTATCAGAGTCGCCGGATTTGGTATCATCTATTATTTTATTTGTAAAATCAACAAAATCTTCTGCCAGTTTTTCATCTGATATTGAGCCAAGCGTATTTGCAAATTTTTCTACGCTAAGTCCTTTATCAGCAACATCACTTGCGGTAGAAAATACTTTTTGAAAACCTTTTGCATCCAAATTATCAACTGATTTCATGAATTTATTAAATTCTTCAGGCTTGGAAGCAAACTGTTTTGCAAGTTCGCGCAGTCCGTCAGAACCTTTAGTATTTCCTGCTGCTTTTAATTCTTTATCAATAGAGCTTAATTTGCTTGCAAAATTTGATATTGCAGCCGAATCTTCTTGATTAACAAGAGTTCCGGAATAATTATCTACAATGGGCTCTTTGCTGACAAGCATATCGCTTGCTACCTGATCGATAGATTTTTTACTGCTCGGGTTAAAGAGCGCATCCATGATTAAACCTTTTGAAGAAGTGTTTACTAGGCCGGCAATATCCAAATTTGTACTCCTTTTATTTAACGAAAATCCATTTTGCGTAAATTATATATAAGTTTATCATTGATATTTAAACGGTTTATTCTTTTATTTGTTGAGTATTTTTTAAATTCAATTGTTATCTGTCAAAATTGTTGAAAGAGAAAGAATATAACTACTTTTTTTAAGAAAATCGGGTTTTGATTTGAACTTAATTTTTTGTAATAATGCACAAAATTTTAATTAAAATTTTATCTAACCATTAAAACTCTTTAGATTTTAAACATTTACAATTGTTTTGTTTGCAATTTTTAAAGGAACTTCCCGGTTTTCCAAACATAAATCTGAATATTAAAAACCTTTTGTTTAGCATTTCGATTAATTCGTTGCTCAAACAATCAACCTTTTCTAATAAGCCTGATGGAATTACAGGAACTTTGCAGTTTATAGTTTCAAGATTGCAATTTGTAGTAGAAAGCAAAGAATTTGTTTTATTAACAGTTTCATTGGTTTCAAGAAAATTATGGTTGGTTAGTGTTAAATTTTTAGTTATTTCAGGGGTATTTTTGTTAATTGCTTCAAGATTTTTTATGGTTTTATCTATTGATTTAGGGGCTTTAGTTATAGTTTCTCTTAATTCTCTGGTTTCTAAAATTTGATTAACATTATTTAATGTTCTGGAAGAAAATTTAATTCCTTGTTTAAGCGCAGGGTCATTAATAATTTGCCTTAACTCATTTATAAAAAGCCCGAAGTCGTTTCTTGAAATTTCTATGCTTTTTAGAAAATTATTTAACTCTCCATTATTGTTTATTGCTTCTTTTTTCAAAAAGTCGGTTATAACAACCATATTTGATATAATTTGCCCCAGTTTCCCTTCTTCTATGTCTTTAATTAAATATTTGTCTATTCTATCGTATGCACCGGTTCCATATATAACATCACCATTTGATAATAACTTTGATGAAGGATTATCAGGATAATCCAAAGAAAAATGCATTGAACCGTAAAGATCTTCAGTATTTAAGTATATTTTTGTATTTTTGGGGAGTTTCAAATTTTTGTAATGAATACCAAGATAAAAGATAATATATTTTTGATCATCAGAAAGATTTATTTTGGAGCAATAACCAACTTTGTAGCCTCTGTAAAATGCATTTATATTGGTTTTTGGAAAACGCCGAATTACAGGAGGTACTTCTTTATATTTAACAATTATAGTCATATCAGGATGACTTAAGTATTTATAAAGACCGAATATCCCTAAAATCAACAAAACTATTAATATGATAATTTTTGTTCGCCTGTTTTTCTTCATAAAAAAAAGTAAACAAAAAAATTTTATTAAGATTAACTACCAATGGAGCTAATTTTAAGAATAAAAATTAAACAAAAGTCGATAGATAAATTTTTTAAATAAGTTATAATTTTAAAAACTGAGGGGATCTCAGGATCATAAGATGCCCCTCAGTTTTTTTATGTTTTAAAAATTACTTTCAAATAAAAAAATAAGTTCCGTAAAAATTACAGAACTTATTTAGTCTAAAGAATCTTTTTAATCCAAATTTTATTTGTTAAAAATAGATTCTAATCTTCTTTTTACAGCTTCGGTACGGATTTCTCCAATTGAAGCATGCTGATAGCCAAAAAGCTGTTGTGAATGTCTTCTTGTGATTTCAGCGACTCTTGCTTTTCTTTGTTCAACATATGATGTTGAAGCGTTTTCTCTGATGATTGTAATGCTCATGATCGTCTCTCTTCTTTGTAAAATTTAGTATAGTTTATTAGACTACTTTAAAATTAATATAATAGAAACAAGAATTATTGCAATAGTGAAAGACATGATGAAAATTTAATTTTATATAATATAATATATTTATAAAGTATAATATTCTATTAAAAGTATAAACAGGAATAAAAATAAATTGGGCTGGTTAAGTAATATATTCGATAATTCTAAGAAATTTGAAGAAGAAATAAATCTTCTCCAGAAGAAATTAAGAAAGGCTAATGCAATTAATACGTCTCTTGAAGAGCGTATTGAGGAAAAAGAGCTGGATATAAATAAAGCGGACAAGAGTGTACAGAAAATTATCCAAATCTGGAAAAATATTAATTCTTCGGAATCTTTACCCAAAGTATTAGCTACTATTCTTAGCGGACTTTCTACTGATTTGGATTTTTTATATTGTATTTTATTTCAAATTTACAATGATAAAGACGGCATCAAACTAAGAGCCAGTATAGCTTCGGATGTTGGCTATTTTAATCTGGAAGAAATTCTTGGAATTAAACTAAAGGCATTTAATATTCCTTATGATTGTGATGATAATCTTTTGATTAGAGCTATAAAATCTCAAAAAATACAACAAATAGAAAATTTTCATGATATTTTCGAAGGTTCGAATGTAAAATTGGAAAAATATAAACTTGATAGATTGGCGTCGCTATTTATTGACAGAGCAATAACTGTTCTGCCTTTGATGGTACAAAGTCATCCTTTTGGCTGTCTGTTTGCTGTTTCCTTGAAGCCAGAAGTTAATAACATGGATAAAAATTACTTAAAATTATTTGCAGGTCAAATCGAACTTTCAATTTCAATGACCAGATTGCTTGAAAGCGTGAAAACACAGGCTGTTACTGACGTATTGACGGGATTGTATAATCGACGGTATTTTAATGAAACTTTGGCTAAAGAAATGAAGAGGTCTCTGAGATCAAAAAATTCTTTTACCTTAATCACGCTTGACCTCGATCATTTAAAACAAATTAATGATACACATGGGCATTCTGCCGGTGATGCAGCTATTGCAGCAATTGGCAAAGTACTCTTGAAAGGTGCAAGAGAGTGTGATATACCTGCACGGTTTGGCGGTGAAGAATTTGCACTTGTTATGCCCGATACAGGTCTTGAGGGTGGACTTGTTGCCGCGGAAAGAATTAGGTCTATAATAGCAGCTAATAAGATCGAAGGTATTGGAACTATCACAGCAAGTATCGGTGTTGCAACCTTCTTAAAGCATGCATCTACAATTGAAGAACTTCTGGAAGTTGTGGATCAGGCAATGTATAGAGCAAAAGAGAACGGACGTAACAGGGTTGAAGTTGCGAAAACTAAATTAAATTCCGAGTCACAGGTAGAATTTCTTTAAGATATATTCCTGTAAAGCTGTTTACAATTTGAAAACTTGCAACAAGGCTCTAAACTAAATTAGTATAACAGAAGAAGCCGCTTTCAAGCAGCTTCTTCTTGTTTTTACTTTATTTAATCCCTTACTTATGTCTAAGAATAGGAATGTTTGCCACTAGGGCGATTGTGTTTGATTCGGCTTCGAGGCAAAGATCAAGCGCATCCCTGTCAATTTCCACATAGCGGGAAATAACTTCCACGAGCTCATCTCTCATTTGCTGCATCTGACCAGGTGAAAGTTGGCTTCTATCGTGCATAAGAACTAACTTAAGTCTGTTGCAAGCATCGTCTTTGCTGTTAAAAGAAGTATTGTTAGCTTCTACTTTTGTATCTGTAGAGAGTATTTTGTTACATGTAGTGACTATTTCACTAATCATGTCGTTGATTTTATCGGCTAATTTTTTATCAAGTAATTTCATTTATTATCCTCCTATGAACTTGCTGTTGCTAAGAAAAAATTCTTCACTTTATCAATGAAGGTTGGCGGTGGGGTTTCGAAATCAGGAATTTCGATTTCCTCTCCCATTATTCTTCTTGCAATGTTCATATATGCTGTACCGGCTTTGGTGTTTTCCATATTAACGATAGGTTCGCCTCTGTTTGTGCTTATGATGATGTTTTCATCTTCGGGAATAACTCCAAGAAGCTTCACTGAAAGGATATCAGTTACATCAGTAACCCCTAACATATCGTTTGACTGGATCATTTTTGGTCTTACTCTGTTAAGAACCAATTTATAATTTAAAATATCTTCTTTTGATTCAAGAAGTCCGATAATTCTATCAGCATCTCTTACAGCTGACATTTCAGGTGTTGTAATGATTATAGCTTCTGTTGCACCTGCTATAGCATTCTGGAAGCCTTGTTCAATTCCTGCAGGGCAGTCAACCATAACAAAATCAAATTCTTCTTTTAACTGCTTGCAAATTTCAACCATCTGCTCAGGGCTTGCAGCTGATTTATCTCTTGTTTGAGCAGCAGCAAGAAGCGCGAGGTTTGGATTTTTCTTGTCTTTTACAAGCGCCTGTTGAAGTTTGCATTTTTCTTCTATTACGTCAATGAGTGTGTAAACTATTCTATTTTCAAGCCCCATTAACAGGTCGAGATTTCTTAAACCGATATCGGTGTCAATCATAACAACTTTAGCGCCATTTTTGGCTAAAGCAGTACCTATATTTGCGGTTGACGTGGTTTTTCCTACCCCGCCTTTTCCGGATGTTACTACAATGACTCTTCCGCTCATTTTTTAAAGGTCTCCTATTGTTGTTAACCGTTTATAATGTGTCTAACCAGCTTAATATTCTGTATAAATAACGATTTCACCGTCAGTGATTTTTGCTTCTTCTGGAGTAAACAGATTGTGCTTATCCATTTTTTCCATTTCAATAGCATCGGGCTTTCTGGCAAGCAAATCTGCTATCCTTAGCTGAATTGCGTTGATTCTGAAAGCTCTGATTTTTGCGTTATAATCGCCTTTTGAACCTGCATGGGCGATCCCACCCAAAATTCCCCATATCGTGATGTCGCCTGTTGCTATAATTTCTGAACCTGCTTTACAATCGCCAATTATAACGATGTTTCCATCGTGTTCAAGCTTTTGTCCGGATCTTAAATTTTGTTTTATAAATAAAGTGTTTTCTTTTACGATTTCATGACTGCCTGCAAGCACGTTGTTCATAGCATCAACAAGCTTATCTTCATCTTTTTGCGTTTCTGTTAAGGAATCAGAAAGAACTGTTTGCTGTTTTGCTTCCGGTTTTTCACCTGAAACAGTTAAACCAACTTCCATGGCCGCTATTTTTGTTTCAATTGTGTTTGAAAAAATCATTTTTATATTGATGTCAAAGCCTTTTAAAACTGATTGAAGGCTCGAAACCATATTTTGAGTAAGAGATAAATCCCCAAAATTTATTTTTACGTTTTTGCCACGAAGGTTGCTTTCTTCAATAATATTGGTAAGTTCAAACAATATATTCTCAAAAGAACCAATAGAACTCAAATCAATTAAAATTTCTTCTGTTGAAAATGAAGCTGACGCACCATTCTTCGTCGATAAAACCTCATTCATTCGTTTCTCTTACCTCACAGCTTATAATAATTAATTTATAACAAGTATATGGAAAGTTTCATAGTCTTTATTTAGTTTTATGACGTGGTTTTTATCAAGTTATATTTGAGTTTTTACAAAAACCTTTTCACTTTAGCCATACTTATTGTATATTTATTAAAACAATTTTCTTTCAAGATGAAAAATTATTCAAGAACTTGTTGAGTTCAAAAATGGGGGAAAAGTCATGAGGGTTATATTCATTGGTTTGTTGACTTTACTATTTGTAACGTTAATGCCTGTTTTCGCTGATGATAGCGTAAAACTCGAGATAATTTATCCTAAAAATAATGCAACTGTAAATGCTTCTTCTGTCTTTATTGTAGGGAATACCGAGCCTGATGCAAGCCTTATAATAAATAACCAGCCTGTAAAAATATCACCAAACGGTGCTTTTGTGCAAGTAACGGGCTTAATCAAGGGTGCTAACAATATAAATATAAAATCCACAAAAGGGCATGCCACAAACGAAATTAATTACATACTAAACGTTCCTGAAAAAAATCAAGCTATTCAGCCTTGTCCTCTTGAACCTCTATCACTTACTGCGGAAACAACAAAAGATTATGCCGTAACAAGAACAGCTCCTGCACAAAACAGATTAACACCTCTTCCTGTGGGGACAATACTCAATATTACAGGAAAAATTGGAAATTCTTACAGATTTAAATACTCTAATTCTAATGACGGGTGGATTTCTGAAAGTGATATTCGAATTTTACCGACCGGAAATTATATTACTGAAAACATCATAAGCACTCTAACTGTTGATTCTGATGAAAATTATGTGCATTTAAAGCTTCCTTTGATTCAAAAAATACCATTTTTAATCGAGCAAAACTCTGAAAATCAGATGAATTTGAAACTTTTTAATGCTAAAGCCGATATTACTTTATTTTCTTACGATAATGTAAGCAATTTTCTTAAAGAATTAAAGTGGACTCAAGATTCAAATAATTGCTTAAACCTTGCTATAAAAGTAAATTCAAAGCAATTCTGGGGTTATAAATATTATTACGAAGGAAATACACTTATTTTAAAACTCAGAAAACCTCCTCAAATAAACTCCAAACATCCGCTAAAAGGAAAAATAATTTGTATTGACGCAGGGCATGGCGGAACAGAATTAGGCTCTGTAGGTCCGACAGGAATTCCTGAAAAATTGATTAACTTAGAAATTGCTAATAACTTAAGACGTATCCTTGAAAGAAAAGGTGCTAAAGTTATCATGACAAGAGATTCCGACAAAGACGTCGGGCTTGATGACAGGGTTAACATAGCAAACTCAAATAAAGCGCCGGTTATAGTTAGTATTCATAATAATGCGCTCCCTGACGGGAAAAATCCTTATATAGAGCATGGTACAAGCACGTATTATTATCATTTCCAGTCGCTTCCTTTGGCAAAAAGCATACAACAAAGCCTTGTTCCTACTATGGGGTTCAAGGATTTAGGGGTTATATACAGCAGCTTTGTTCTCACAAGACCGACTGAAGCTCTTTCTGTACTTGTAGAAGTTGGCTTTATGATAAATCCTGATGAATATAACTTGTTAATTACTCCCGAATTTCAGGAAAAAGCTGCTATAGGGATTTCTCAGGGATTGGAAAATTTTTTCTTAAGCCAGATTTAACATTTTTCAAAAAATCTATTTATTTTAAACAATTTCTGTGTTAAAAATATTTTATATAAGCACTCGACTCATGTCTAGTAGACAAATTTAAGTCGGGGTAGAAGTTGCCTTGGTAGCTCAGCTGGATAGAGCAACCGCCTTCTAAGCGGTAGGTCATTGGTTCGAATCCAATCCAGGGTACTCTTTATTTTTTAAGATATAGTTAAGTTTCAGCCACTTTTGTTAGGGCTGAATTTTTTGTTTTTGAGTACTTTTTATCATTTCGTGGCAAATCCGTGGCAAAAAGTTTTAATTTAGAATAAAAAATATTACATTAGATACTTGTAATAACAGAAAATTCATCTTCTAATTCGACAAATTTAGAGTTATTAAGAATAGGTTTTTTTAGAAGAATATACCTGTAGTTATCATTTTTTAAATACTTTAATTTATCTTCCAACATAACTACAAATGATTGTTTGTTAGAAGCTAATAGAACCTTTTCAATAATTTCATAGAATTTCGGAATATTCTTACCATCTAATTCATCTTTAATAGGAGAGTCAATAAGCTATTCCATTAGCTATGACGTGGAAATTACAGGACAAATTTACAGCAATGATATAGCTCATAAAGAAAAATCAAGCGTTAATGAAATTGTAAAAAAAGAAGGCAATTCTTTCAAAATTTATAAAACTTTAAATGGTCGCTTCTGGTACATTGAATAAGTCTATCTTTTTAGCGATGAAAGGATGATAACTTCAATTTTTTCTGTCCGATTTCTACGACATATTATAGGAATTTGAGGGAGCAGCCCTCAGTACAAACAAAGTACCTAAATGTTTAAATTTTTCAATTCGGAAGGTTGGTGAATACCTGTTTCAGTGATGATTCCTGTAATGTATTCCGCAGGTGTAACATCAAAACCGGGATTAATTATATTTACACCCTCGGCGCAGATAGTTTTTCCGTTTATATGAGTTACTTCTTCTTTATTTCTTTCTTCTATAGGAATTTCATCACCTGATTGAATCAACATGTCTATCGTTGAATGAGGAGCAGCTATATAAAAAGGAATATTATGGGCTTTTGCGGCAAGAGCTACTGTATAAGTTCCTATTTTATTGGCAGTATCGCCGTTAGAGGCAATTCTGTCCGCGCCGACAATTACAACGTCAATCATTCCTTTTTTCATAAAATATCCACACATGCCGTCGGTTATAAGAGTTGTGGGAATTTTATCTTCGATAAGTTCCCATGTGGTAAGTCTTGCACCTTGCTGGCGGGGACGGGTTTCGTCTGCAAAAACCTGGATTGTATTATCTTTTGCAAAAGCCGACCTGACAACTCCAAGAGCGGTTCCATATCCTGCAGTGGCAAGAGCACCTGCGTTGCAGTGTGTGTGGATTGTTGCACCTTTTGGAACGATTTTTGCTCCGTGTTCGCCGATTCTTTTGTTTATTTCTATATCGTCATTAAGGATTTTTACAGCGTTTTCTTCAAGCTTTTTTGTAATTTCTTCGTTGCCAGAGCTTGAATTTCTGGCTAAATTAAGTTGTATATCCACTGCCCATGCCAAATTTACTGCCGTTGGTCTTGTTTCTTTTAAATATTCTCCGATTTCTTCAAGTTTTTGAAGAAATTCTTCTTTGTTTTGGCAATTGTTAAGGCTTTGTGCTCCGAGTGCAACCCCGAACGCTCCTGAAACTCCGATTGCAGGTGCTCCTCTTACAATCATGTCTTTAATTGCAGCAGCCATTTCTTTATAGGTTTTTATATCGACTGTTTTATACTCGTATGGAATCAATGTTTGGTCTACGAGTTTTACATAGCTTCCTGTCCATTCTATGGGCTTTATATTTGATTCAAATGTCATTTGTTTTTCCCCCAAAAAGTGCTTTTTATTTTTTTTCTTCTTTTAATTTTTCGCGAATTACAATTCTGATAGGGGTTCCGAAAAATCCGAAGGATTCGCGTAATTTGTTTTCAATATATCTTTCATAGCTTTGCGTCAAAATATCTTTATTATTCACAAAAAGAATAAAAGTAGGCGGGGCAACAGATGCCTGCGTTGAGTAATAAATTCTTAATCTCTTTCCTTTTTGTGAAGGAGGAGGGTTTAGAGATAAAGCTTCTAATATTACTTTATTTAAAAGATTTGTAGCAATTCTTTTATTTGTAAATTCATACGCTTCTTGAACAGCAGGGAAAATTTTTCCTAAACGCTGCTTTGTTTTTGCGCTTATGAATAATAGCGGGACATAATCAAGGAAAGGGCATTCTTTTCTAATTTTTTTAGTATAGTCGCTTACTGAATTAGTCTGCTTGTTTTCAATCGCATCCCATTTGTTCACCAGAATAATAAAAGCTCTTCCGTCCTCTACTATTATCTGGCTGATTTTTTTATCCTGATCTGTTAAGCCTTCGGTCGCGTCTATCATTAAAAGAACGACATCAGAATTTCTTATTGCCTTTAAACTTCTGGTTACGGAGAATTTTTCTATGCCATATTCCACTCGGGCTTTTTTTCTTATACCTGCTGTATCAACCAGAGTGTAATTTACTCCGTCAACACAAAGCTCTGTATCTATTGTATCTCTTGTTGTGCCTGAAACTTCGCTTACTATAACCCGTTCTTCGCCTAAGAGAGAATTTACGAGCGAGGATTTGCCGACGTTTGGTTTCCCCACAACGGATAGTTTTATTTTTTCAATTTTTTCTTTTTCGCTGTATTCGGGTAAAACCTTTACAACTTCATCCAGAAGGTCGCCCACATCACCTGTTCCATGCATAGCAGAAATTGGATAAGGCTCTCCCATTCCTATGGCATAAAATTCGTTTATAAGACTCATTTTTTCGGGTGTATCAATTTTGTTTACCACTAAAAATATAGGTTTTTTAAAACTTTTTCTTAGCAAGTTGGCAATATCTTCATCTGTAGGGTTAAGTCCGTCTTTTCCATCAACAAGAAAAAGAATGACGTCAGCTTGTTCGGCAGCAATTTCTACCTGTGTATAAATAGACACCATGATTTCATCTTCCATTCCAGGAATAATGCCGCCTGTATCTATCACGGTAAATTGTCTGCTTGCCCAGTCCACGTCAAAATATAATCTGTCTCTTGTAACTCCCGGCATGTCATCAACTATAGATTCTCTTGATCCTATAAGTCTGTTTACAAAAGTTGATTTGCCTACGTTTGGTCTGCCTACTATTGCTACTATTGGTTTCTTTTTCATCATTTAACCCGATTTTACCTAAAAATAAACGTCTTTGCTTTTATAGTATAAGCCAAACAAAATCTAAAAATTAATATTGTTTTCATACTTTGTTTTTATGTAATATTTTTCATCTTTATTGGGTTGCAGCCATTTTCTGGCAAGAGTTGAAGAAGGAACAAATACAACAGCTTTTTTATCTTCGTAAATTGGCTTCCATTCTTTTAATTTCCTGAAATCTTTGTGAACTTCATTCTCTTTGTTAATTAAAAGAATGTCATGATGATATTTATAAAAAGTTTCTTTCCATTTTGTCCTGTCACACTTCTTGTTATAAAAAGTAATTGTGCTTACATCCATATAAGCCTCGTTTTTATAAGTTTCTTCATACCTTCCGTCAATAGAAATAAGATTTTGCGGGTATAATTTCCACATTGCATAACTGCCCCAGTTAAAAGGAACTAACAGATTCCCTTCCAGCTTGTTTAGTTTAATAAATTCGACTGCTTTAGTCGGATAAAACGAAAGATTAATTGCATGAGATGTGCCGGTAATCATAATCAGGCAAACGTTTATTATAAAACTGTAAGTAAGCGCAAATTTTGCAAAACAAACAACATCATGTTTGCCTTCAGGAATTAAACTGTAAATTTTGTCTTTAATTTTGCTAAAGATAGCATCTGCAAAGATAACAAAATATTTATAACCGAAAATACCAGCTACTATTGAGAAAAACACAATATGTCTTAAATGTTTTATGCCAAGATATAAAGTTACGGAAAGGGCTATTATTTCTACCCAATCAACCGAGCGGAAGAATTTCATGAATGTAGAACCGATTTTCTTTAAACGTCCTTGCGATTGCCACTTTGAATCTTTCCACGCCATTAAATAAAGGCGAAAATTAATTATCAATTGATAAATCAAGGCAGGGATTAGCAATACAAGCTGCATTTTTGTTCCTATAACCTTATAAAAGCTTTCAAAGGGTTTAAGGGATTCCCATTCGGTGATAAAAGGTCTGGGCATTGTTATTGCTTCTTTTAAATAATGCCAGTACTCTATTCCATAAGGATTTATCAGTGTTACAGGCAAACATAAAGCTAAAATGCCGATATATTTCCAAGGGTTTTTTCTGTTTAACAGTTCTCCTGCCGCATAAAAAATAAGTAAGCCAAACCCTGCAAAGAATCCTGCATGCATATTTGCCCATATTATTGTTGTTACAGGGAAAATCCATATTAATCTGTTTTCTCCTCTTCTTACTCTTTCAAGGACATAAATCCAGAGGGTAAAAAATAGGTATGTAAAAACCTGACATCTTAAAGTTGCTGCTATACCAAGAAGTACACCAATAAGAGTGACAAAATACCAGCTTATTCTTTGTTTATCGGGTTCGGGATAGATTAATTGATTTGTTTTGTAAATTAGTACCAGAATGCTGAAAAGTATAAGTACTTTTAAAAATAATATCCCGTAATCCCCAAAGAAGATGCCCAGATTATAAAAGATAACTCCTGATAACCATTCATGGTCAACCCACATGGGTTTTGAAGGAAAATACGTAAAAATATCGTGATAAACAACATTTCCCAGTTGTGAAAATATTTTTCCGACAGCCATTCTGTGCCATAAATCAAGATCGGCAGTGTTTTTTGTTATGGAAAACATAAAGCTCAATAGGAAAAGAGCGATAAAAAAGATTATTTTGTTTATTTTGTTTATGGTTCCCATGAAGAGCCTTTTTTAATAAGGTGAGTTAATAAAATTATAAATATAAAAGAATTAAAAACCAATTATTTGTGTTTTTATTAATTTTTTGCCCCACCCCCAACCCCCTCCCCAAGGAGGGGGCAAAATAATCGGTGAGGGGGCTTCGCCCCCTCACCTTGACACCCTAAAAGCGTAACTCTTTTTCTTACTATTTTCCTTAATATAAAACCCTGTCAAGTACTTTAAAAGCTTTAAAGTGTTTTTCTACATCGTGAACACGGATAATGTTTGCTCCCCGAGAAGCCAGATAAGAATTAAGAGCAATATTTGCTTCTTCTTTTTCTTCCGCGGGAAGATTTATAAAAGATTTTCTTGAAACACCCACTAATAAAGCACATCCTAAAGATTTAAACTCGTTTATTCTCTTTATTATCTCAAGATTATGCTCTAAGGTCTTTCCAAAACCTATGCCCGGGTCAATTATTATGTTTTTTGGCTTGATTCCCGAAGAAATTGCTTTTTGTACTTTATCTGTCAGGCTTTCATAGATTGCATCTATGATGTTTTTTTCATAAGCAGGATCTATTTGCATTGTTTCGGGGTTTGACTTAGAGTGCATAATTATAACAGGCACTTGAAGTTCGGAAGCAACATCAATCATATTTGAGTCCCAATCAAAGCCTGAAACATCATTTATGATATCAGCCCCTGCTTTTATGGCTTCTTTTGCCACAAGAGAATGTCTGGTATCAATACTGACAGGAATATTTTTATCAAATTCTCTTATTTTTTCAATTACAGGAATGATTCTTTTAAGTTCTTCATCAGGAGCAACCTCTTTTGAAAAAGGTTTTGTAGTTTCTCCGCCTATATCTATAATGTCAGCACCGGATTGAATTAAAATTTTTGCCTGTTCAAAAGCTTTTTCGGGAGTGTTGAATTTTCCTCCGTCGGAAAAAGAGTCGGGTGTGACATTTAAGATACCCATTATATAAGTTTTTTGTGACCAATCAAAAGTTTTTTCTCTTATTTTGAGTGGCTGAGGTGTTTTATTTAAGATTTCAATCAAGTTTTCTGATAAGTTTGCCAGTTTAAAAGGCTGTTTTTTAAGTTTTTCGCATAATGTTTTTAACTGAGAATCGGTACACCCGATTAAAATATCGGTTTTATCAATTTTACAGGTAAGGACTTCCCTGTGAATAGCGGCATCAGCTCCTATTGAAAGTGCAAGCTGTTTTATTATTGAAGCTTGAGGGCAGGTTAAATTATGGATTTTATAAAGATTAAATCTGTATTTTGAAAGAGCATGTTTTATGTAGGATTTATCAAAACCTATGTCCTGAATCACTTTTTCAGCGCTTTCAGGGGTTATTTTTCTTATGTAAAAATTGTTTTTCATTATTTCCTCTGTTTTTTTTAAACTAAGCGAATAATAATAAATTTTTATGCTTTTTTATCACCCATCCCCAACCCCTTCCCTCGAGGGAAGGGGCTAGAGTAGTATTTGGGCTCGCTTTCCGTCGCCTACGGCGACTCGCTCGCCCTTGTTTTTTAAAAGCGATAAAATTTTTTATTTCGTATTTATTATTTTATAGCAATCCAAAACAAAAAGCCCTTCTTAAAGAGGGAGGGATAAAAAGAAGAGCTTTTTTGTTTTTTATACCGGTACCTGCTTGAATCCGTGATTCCTGTTTTAGGTAGGGTATTATCCTTCAGTAATTTAATATTTTAATAAATCCAAAAACAAATCCTGGTTTAGAGTTATTCAATCATTACTGAATTAGGGTTTTTGCTGTAATAGTCGTAATAACTAAGGATATTCCTTACATAAGTTCTTGTTTCGCGAAATGGAGGAATTCCGTTGTATCTCATAACATTTCCGGGTCCTGCATTATAAGCTGCAAGTGCCAGTTTTGTCGAACCGAACTGGTCCTTTAATGCTTTTAAGTATTTAATTCCGCCTTTTATATTTTCTTCAGGCTTATAAGGATCTACGTTTAAATCTTTAGCTGTTGCGGGCATAAGTTGAAACAAACCTATGGCGCCTACATAACTTCTAGCGGTTTTTTCAAAATCAGATTCTTGTTTTGCTACGCTTAGAGCGAGTATGGGACTAAGTCCCTGTTTTGTGGCTTCTTTAATAATTCTTTCTTTTATTGCTTTTTTTGAATCCAGCGGAATGTTGATATCCTGAGAACTTAAATCTTGTGTTTTGTAAATGTTACATCCAACTAGAAAACTGGCTAAAGCAGCGCAGAAAAGATATTTAACCCATCTCTTAACTTTCATTTTTTTCCTCTAAATTTACTTTTTACAAGGTATTTAGTTTTTGACGAATGAAAATTAAATGAGTTCCCTTTAAATTTTTTATACTGTTTTAAAGAAATCTTTGTTATTTTTAAAAATAAAAGGGCGAGCGAGTCGCAGAAGGCGACGGAAAGCGAGCCCAAATACCACCCCCAACCCCCTCCCTCGAGGGAGGGGGTTGGGGGTGGGTGTAAAATTGATTTAATGATTATTTTTTGTGATTGGCATATATAAAAAAACCCTGTGAAAAATCACAGGGATTCAAAAATTAATTTACTAAAAAATTTTAGAATACAGGAAAGAATTTTTCTTGTATTATTTCAGGAATTTTTGAAACGTTTTTACTGGAGACAGAAATAGAGTTAAGAGCTTGTTTTAAGAAATCTTTTCCGTCTTTAAAAATAGTAATTGCTATTCTTCCGGGGTATTGAGGAACAGGATTGCGTTCCCGAGCTATACACAAATTATAATCGTTAGGTATTTTAATTGCCGGTAGTGCATCTCTAAGGCTCGGAGCTACATAAATTTTACCGCCGTTAAAAGCAACATTATTTTTTTGAATTCCGCTTACGTTCATTTTCTTTTTTCCTGTTCTTTTTCTTAAAAAAGTAAACTTGTTAATGAAATAAGAACTGTAAAGGAAAAAAGTTGATAATTTGTTTTAAGGATTTTTACATTTCGTAATAAATATTATATTTTTT
>Ga0209000_1000863_pt1 | contig 22760 bp, 20 predicted proteins | sample RifGroD2_FD_183998 | JGI IMG/M metagenome (GOLD analysis project Ga0209000, IMG submission 183998) | Groundwater microbial communities from Rifle, Colorado, USA - Groundwater D2 (SPAdes) (version 2) | ecosystem: Environmental > Aquatic > Deep subsurface > Groundwater | place: Rifle, Colorado... | reverse complement strand
GTCATGCGGTAACCAACCCGCGCATATCAGACTGATCAACCGTCGGCATGCCGTCCGTTCTGCTACCCACACACTGGACTATGATTTAAAAATATTCGGGAAAATTTGACAGGTCAATACATATCAGCCCCGTGTCTGGTTCATGGCAGTTTCTCACCAACACCGTCGCCCGGATTACTGGGTAGAGCGAATCCAAAATCAATGACGTTGCCATGCTGCATGGCGGGTAATGCAGCTCTAAATGACCACCCAATTCTCCGATTTCTACAACAGCCTCGACCCCGACCCGCTCAAGCGCGGCAAGCAGTTCGAGCACTTCGTCAAATGGTTCCTCAAGGCCGATCCAGAATGGGCTACGCAAGTTGACCAGGTGTGGCTGTGGGATGAATGGCCGGAACGCTGGGGCGCGGATTGCGGCATTGATCTGGTGATTCGCCACAAGAACGGCGGAAACTGGGCGGTGCAGGCCAAGTGCTATGCACCCGACCATCACATCACCAAACACGATGTGGACAAATTCCTCAGCGAATCTAACCGGCCGCTCATCCAGCACCGCCTGCTGATCGCCACCACCGACTTCATCGGCGGCAATGCCAGACAAGTCTGCGAAGCGCAGGAAAAACCCGTCGTCCGTTTCCTGCTGTCCGACTTTGAACGCTCCTTGCTGGAATATCCGGCCAGCTTCGCCGAACTGCCGCAAGCCAAACGCAAGCCCCGCCCCGAACCGCGCGAGCACCAGAACGAAGCCAGAGCCGCCGTAGTGCAAGGTCTGCGAACTGCCGACCGTGGTCAGCTCATCATGGCCTGCGGCACGGGCAAGACCTATGTCACGCTGTGGATCAAGGAAGCCCTCGACGCGCAGCGTACCCTGGTGCTGGTTCCGTCCCTGGGGCTGCTGTCCCAGTTGCTGCGCGAATGGACATTCGCCGCCGCTGCGCCGTTTGAAGTGCTGTGCGTCTGCTCGGATCAAACCGTCGGCAGCAAAGGCAGCGACGAAGCCATCCACAGCGTCGCCGACCTGGCCTTTCCGGTCACCTCGGATGCGGAGGAAGTAAAGCGTTTTCTCGGTGGCGCAGGCAGCCGCGTGGTGTTTTCCACCTACCAGTCCTCCTCCGTCATCGCCGCCGCCCAGGCCGACCCGGCCATCCCCGCGTTTGATCTGGCCGTGGCGGACGAAGCCCACCGTTGCGCGGGCAAGGTCGGTAGCGACTTCACCGCCATCCTCGATAATTTGCAGATACGCAGCGCCAAGCGCCTGTTCGCCACCGCCACCCCGCGCACCTACTCCAGCACTGTGCATAAAGCCGCCGAAGATCGCGGCGTCGAAGTCGTCGGCATGGATAACGCCGCCCTGTTTGGCGAAGTGCTGTATGCCCTGCCGTTCGGCAAAGCCATCGAACGCAAACTGCTCACCGACTACCGCGTCGTCATCATCGGCGTGGACGACCCCACCATCGCGCAGTGGATCGCCAACCGCGAACTGGTCAGCACCGGCACGGGTATCGAAACCGACAGCGAATCGCTCGCCGCCCAGATCGGCCTGCTCAAAGCCATCAAAGACTACGACCTCAAACGCATCATCAGCTTCCACAGCCGCGTCAACCGCGCCGAAACCTTCGCTACAGACATTCAGCAAACGATGGAGTGGATCAGCGACGAACACCGCCCCAGCGGAACCCTGCGTACCGACTTCGTCTCCGGCAACATGCCCGCCAACAAACGCAAGATCAAGCTCGACCAACTCAAAGCACTGAGCGCAGATGAACCGATTGTCCTCTCTCCCCATTGTGGGAGAGAGTTAGAGAGAGGGGATTCAGGGAAAGAGCCAAGGAGGGGGCTACTGAGCAATGCGCGCTGCCTGTCCGAAGGCGTGGACGTGCCCTCGCTCGACGGCGTGGCCTTCATCGACCCGCGCAGCAGCCAGGTAGACATCATCCAGGCCGTGGGCCGCGCCATTCGCCTCAGCCCGGACAAGAAGGCGGGCACGATTGTATTACCGGTGTTCATCAAGGCAGGCGAGGATGCCGTCGGCACAATAGAGGCCAGCAACTTCAAGCCGATTTGGGAGGTGCTGAATGCGTTGAAGGCGCACGACGATGTGCTGGCCGATGAGCTGGATCAGATCAGGACTGAGATGGGTAGGAAGTCGGGTGCGGGTGTTAGTGCAGATGGGCTGCGCAAAATCAGCATTGATTTGCCCGCCACGGTAGATGCAAGTTTCAGTAACGCATTGCGCACCTATCTGGTTGAGGAAGTAACGGCACCGTGGAATTTTTGGATGGGTTTGTTGGAAGCGTTCGTTGAGCGTGAGGGGGGGTGCCTTGTACCTGTGTCATACAAAACAGAAGATGGGTATCGGGTCGGTCAGTGGGTTAGTAATCAACGAGCAGCAAAAGGCAAATTGTCGCCGGATCGTAAAGCACGATTGGAAGCGTTACCCGGATGGAGTTGGGTTCCGTGGTCAGATATGTGGGAAGAAGGATATCGCTATCTTAATGAATTCGTAGAGCGTGAGGGACATGCCAAGGTTCCGGGAGATTTCAAAAACTTAAATGGATACCGTCTCGGTCAGTGGGTTAGTGTTCAGCGAACAACAAAAGACAGTATGTCGTCAGAGTGCAAAGCACGGTTGGAAGCATTGCCCAGATGGAGTTGGGATGTAATTACGGAGCAGTGGGAAGACGGATTTCGCTATCTCAAGGAATTCGCAGATCGAGAGGGGCATTGTTTGCTTCCTGCGCTATATAAAACAGAAGATGGATACCCTCTTGGTCGGTGGGTAAGCAAACAACGAACAAAAAAAGACAACATGTCACCGGAACGCAAGGCGCGGCTGGAAGCATTACCCGGATGGAGTTGGGATCCTTTTTTAGATATGTGGGAAGAAGGATTTCGCTATCTCAAGGAATTCGTAGATCGAGAGGGACATTGTTTGCTACCTGCGCTATATAAAACAGAGGATGGATACCCTCTTGGTCGGTGGGTAAGTAAACAACGAACAAAAAAAGGCAGCATTTCGTCAGAGTGTAAAGCACGGCTGGAAGCATTACCCGGATGGAGTTGGGATGTTTTGTCGGACATGTGGGAAGAAGGATTTCGCTATCTCAAGGAATTCGCAGATCGAGAGGGTCATGCCAAGGTTCCTAAAGATTTAAAAACCTCAAATGGATACCGTCTTGGTCAGTGGGGTGGTTTCCAGAGAACAAAAAAAGACAGCCTGTCACCGGAGCGGAAAGCACGGTTGGAAGCATTGCCCGGATGGAGCTGGGATCCTTTTTCAGATAAGTGGGAAGGAGGGTTCCGCTATCTCAAAGAATTCGCGGATCGAGAGGGGCATGCCAAGGTGCCAAAGGATTACAAGACGGCAGATGGATATCGAGTCGGTGTATGGGTTAGTGAACAACGAAAAGCAAAGGGCAGCATGATGCCGGAGCGCAAAGCACGGCTGGAAGCATTACCCGGTTGGGCGTGGCGAATTGGCAAGGTTAAGGAACTATGATGAAAAATCAAGATTTAGATTTGTCTGAATTTAAATCATTTTCCGGCGATCTTCAGGCGGGTAGTGACACTGTTTCCATATCTTTCCACGCTCGCATCGATGGCGCGGGCAAAGTCGAGTTTGATTTTGGTGCGATCGCCTTGACGAAAGAAACCAGCTTCATAATGAAATGGTGGGATGGCGAAGGGTCGCGCCCCGGCTGCTTCTCGCTTTCAGGGAAAGCGGAAGATGGTACCGAATTTAAAACTGAAGACCTTTACTTTAATAGCGTTGCAAATGAATGGCGCAAAGAAACGGGAAGCCACATGAACCCTATCGGTGGTTGTTCGCGAGCTGAATTTCGCCGCAAGCTAGCGGTATCAGCTCCTAAACCAACGCTTCGTATGCGTGTGAAAGGGTTTCAGAATTTTCGTCGGCTAAGCTCCGAATGTTGCCTCGGAATGGTCGCTATGGATGGTGAAAAATCTATCAATGATCCTGACACCATCACTGGCTGTATCGCAGTGCAGTCCAATAACGATCCTGCCGATTTAACTGCATGGCACGCTCAGGCTGATAGGCTGCTTGAGCACATTCGTCGGGTGATGTCCTTCGCTTCGGCAACTGTGCTCAAGGGGCCGATCATCGAATTTTTTGCGGGTGATGACCTGAAAGTGGTCGCTTTGTCGCAGACCCGGCAGGCATCGGCACCTTTCCGCATTTTTCACTATCTCAATCAGCAACCCGTTTTCGATTCGGCTGTGACCTCTTTCTTTAGCCCTCCATTTGAAGTGAAAAACCTTTTCTTCGCTATCGAATGGTTTGCAATGGAGGCCACGTACAACGAGGTTCATTTGGTGAATGCCATGACCGCGCTCGAAAATCTTGTTGAATCTAATCTGGGTGACAGCGCCGCATTGATTCGGCCCAAGAAGGAATTCGACAAGACTAGGAAAGTGCTTCGCATTGTACTCAGGCAATGTATCGACAAGTGGTCGATAGATGAAGCCAGAAACGCTGAGGAAAGTGTGCAGGAGCTAAATGAAAGGCTTGCTGATTTGAATCGCCGATCAATTTTTCAAAAGCTTATGATTCTTGCAGAGCGTTGGTCAGTGCCGCTCGATGGGATTGATAAAGACAAGATTAAAGCAGCGAAGCAGGCACGTGACCGTATCGTACATCGGGGGCACTACTACGAGCATGGCAAAGAGGGAAGCGGAGAGCTATGGGAGCACGTCACGGTTGTTCGGGAAATCGTGGTGCGATTCTTATTGACGGCAATTGGTTATAGAGGAAGTTACTTTTCATATATCGGCGGGTGTCACGACGCGCAGTTCCCACCGCCGGCAAGTGATGCTAATTAACACGGGGATAAATGGGGACAGACCACGGATTAAACACTCGGAAATAATTCATCCACCGCTAAAATACGACTACTGCAATTTTCCGCTGCTTGGCATTGCGTGCAAACACGCCATCTAGCAAGGGCGCAATCGTTATTGCGCTGAATGAAATAGAACATGAACATCCTCCGCCTCTCCCTCAATCTGCTGCGCCGCGACTGGCGCGCCGGGGAGTGGCGCGTGCTGCTGCTGGCGCTGGTGCTGGCGGTGGGCAGCCTCGCGACCGTCGGACTGTTCGCCGACCGCGTGCGCCTGGCGTTGCAGCAACATTGATAAGGGATTGAATAAAATTTTGGACATACCTTCAGCATACGTTTGTTAGAATAAACATCAGCCCAAACTTTGGAGGCGCTTCATGTTAAGCATAGAAAATCTGACCCGCACGGAGAAGTTGCGCATGATGGAAGTGATTTGGGATGACCTGTCGCGTGATTCGGGAGCGCTCTCATCGCCGGAATGGCACGCGCAAGCGCTGAAGGATGCCGAGCACGCTCTTGCTGAAAACCGGACGCATTTTGTTTCCTGGGATGCCGCCAAGAAGATACTGCGCGACAGCACCCAATGAAAATCGAGATTCTGAGTATCGCGTTGGTTGATATTCAGTCCGGTCAACGCTTTTATGAGCAACAGCAGGAAGGGTTGGGTGCTTATTTTCTGGATTCGCTGTTTTCCGATATTGATGCTCTTCTGCTTTACGCAGGTATTCACCAGCAGTTTTTCGGTTATTACCGTGCGCTCTCGAAACGATTCCCCTACGCAATTTACTACCGGGTGAGTGAACAAACCATTCAAGTATGGCGCGTCCTGGACTGCCGGCAGAAGCCATCTCGCATAGTGAATGCGTTACGCGCTTAGTTACCGTTACCCTCTCAAACTTTCGCCTGTAAACGGGCGAGGGGGGCGGGCATGAACCTCCTCCGCCTCTCCCTCAATCTCCTGCGCCGCGACTGGCGTGCCGGAGAGTGGCGCGTGCTGCTGCTGGCGCTGGTGCTGGCGGTGGGCAGCCTCGCGACCGTCGGCTTGTTCGCCGACCGCGTGCGGCTGGCGCTGCAGCAGGAGGCGACCAGCCTGATCGGCGCGGATTTGCGCATCGTTTCGGCGCGCCCGCTACCGCCCGCCTATCGCGGGATGGCCGATGCGCGTGGGCTGCGAACGGTGGAGAGTCGCGCATTCCTGAGCATGGTGGCGCACCGCGAGCAGACGCTGCTCTCGGAGATACAGGCGGTCGGGGCGGGCTATCCGCTGCGCGGCAGGATCGAGATCGACGATGGTGCAGTGGTAGGTCGGGTTAGCCCGTCAGGGCGTAACCCGACAAGTATTGTTCCGACGCATGGCGATGTTGGGTTACGCGATGAAGCCGCTAACCCAACCTACGAATCCTCCATTCCTTCACGCGGCACGGTGTGGGTGGATGGGCGGCTGCTGCGCCGGCTCGATCTGCGCGTCGGCGACGAGGTTGGCATCGGCACGCAGCGTTTCACGGTGGCGGCGCGCATCGTGCGCGACATCGATCGGGCGGTCGGTTTCTACAGCTTCGCGCTGCGCGTGCTGATGAACGGCGACGACCTCGCCGCGACGGGGCTGCTGCAGGAAGGCAGCCGCATCACCTACCGCCTGATGGTCGCGGGCGAAGCGCGGCAGGTCGAGGCGTTGCACGACGAGCTGAAGCCGAAACTTGCGAACGGCGAGAAGCTGGAAGACGTGCGCGATGCGCGGCCGGAGATACGCAGCGCGCTGGAACGCGCCGAGCATTTTCTCGGGCTTGCCGCGCTGACCGCGGCGATCCTCGCGGGCGCGGCGATGGCGCTGGCGGCGCGGCGTTTCGTGCTGCGCCACCTGGATACCTGCGCGGTGCTGCGCTGCCTCGGCGCGCAGCAGGGGCAGGTGCTGCGCCTGTTCCTCTACCAGTTCCTGCTGCTCGGTGTGGTCGCGGTGCTGCTCGGCTGTCTGCTGGGCTATGTCACGCAGGCGGCGCTGGCCGGATACATCGAAGCGATGCGCGACACGGAGCTGCCGCAGCCTTCCATGCTGCCCGCGATCAAGAGCGCGGCCAGCGGCTTCGCGCTGCTGCTCGGCTTTACTTTCCTGCCGTTGCTGCAACTGCGCAAGGTGTCGCCGCTGCGCGTGCTGCGCCGCGAACTCGGCGCGCCGCAGGCGAACGCCGTGCTGGCCTGGGGCCTCGCCTTGCTGGTGCTGGCGGGCCTGTTTCTGTGGCATTCCGGCTCGGCTAAACTGGGATTCACGATGCTCGGCGGGCTGCTTGCCGGGTTGCTGTGCTTCGGCCTGCTGGCCTGGCTGCTGCTGCATGGGCTGGCGCGCTATTCGTCGCGCTTTCACGCGCAGCTGCGCCACGCGCTCAACAACCTCGCGCGGCACGGGCGCGACTCCGCGCTGCAAGTGGTGGCGCTCGGCCTGGGCGGCATGGCGCTGCTGCTGCTGACGCTGGTGCGCGGCGACCTGCTGCAAAGCTGGCAGGGCAAGCTGCCCCCGGATACGCCGAACCGCTTCATCGTCAACATCCAGCCGGACCAGCAACAGCCGGTAATGGATTTCTTCGCGCGTGCGCAATTGCCGCAGCCGCAGTTGCTGCCGATGGTGCGCGGGCGCCTGGTCGCCATCAATGCCGCGCCCATCAATGCCGAAAGTTATGCCGACCCGCGCGCGCGCGATCTGGTGGAGCGTGAATTCAATCTGTCCTGGGCCGAGCAGATGCCGGAGTGGAACGAGCTGGTTGCAGGACAGTGGTGGTCTGATTCGCCATCAAAACCTAACCTCCCCATGCCCCCCAACCCCCCACCCCCCTTGTCAGGGGGAGAACCAGGGGGGAGTCAGTCAGGGGAGCTTTCGGTGGAAGAAGGCATCGCCGACCGGCTCGGCATCCGCCTCGGCGACGAGCTGACCTACGACGTGGGGGCTACGCCCTTCACCGCGCGCGTGACCAGCCTGCGCAGCGTGCAGTGGGATTCGATGAAGGTGAATTTTTTCGTGATCGCCACGCCGGAACTGCTCAGGGATTATCCGGCGAGTTACATCACCAGCTTCTACCTGCCGCCCGACAAGGTGCGCGTTGGCGATCTGCTGGCGCGGGAGTTCCCCAATCTGCTGGTGATCGACACCGGCGCGATGATCGAGCAGGTGCGCGGCATCATGGAGCAGATCGCGCAGGCCGCCGGCGTGATCTTCCTGTTCACCCTGCTGAGCGGCCTCGCGGTGCTGTATGCCGCGCTGCTTGCCACGCAGGACGAACGCATCAACGAGGCGGCGATCCTGCGCACCCTGGGTGCGGGCAGCCGCTACCTGCGGCGTTTGCACCTCTCCGAATTCGCCGCGCTGGGGTTGCTGAGCGGGCTGCTGGCCTCCGCCGGCGCGGTGCTGCTGGGCTGGGTGCTGGCGCGCTTCGTGCTGGAAATCCCGTATCAGGCGAGCGTGATCATCTGGCCGATCGGCGGGCTGGGTGGGATGCTGGTGGTGATGCTGGCGGGGTGGCTGGGCACGCGGCGGCTGGCCGTGCTGCCGCCGCTGGCGATCTTGCGCGAGTAGCTCAAAAACCCAGATTTCATCCCAACTGCTGTGTTGCGGAAAAAATTTCTTGCTTACATATCAGCCATATGTGGCGCTGCAAATTTTTTTCCGCGCCTTGCATTTGGGCGAACTCTGGATTTTTAGAAGGCTCGTTTCGTGCATCGGTTTGGGTTGAGGGAAGTGCCGCATTGGTGATAGAATGCGCGCCGCTTCGGAATAGACCGGAGCGAATTTCCCGCTCGCGCAAGTTGGGGTGCTCATACGAGTCAGGCTGGCGAGTGGTAGTTTTTAACCCTTACGATTGGAGTAATCATGGCTGTAACTATGCGTCAAATGCTGGAGGCCGGTGTTCATTTCGGCCACCAAACACGTTTCTGGAATCCCAAGATGGCGCCGTTCATCTTCGGCCACCGCAACAAGATTCACATCATCAACCTGGAAAAAACCGTCACGCTGTTTGCCGAAGCCGAGGCTTTTGTGCGCAAGCTGTCCGCGAAGAAGGGCACGATCCTGTTTGTGGCGACCAAGCGCCAGGCGCGTGACATCCTGCAAGAGGAAGCCGTCCGCGCGGGTTCGCCGTTCGTGAATCATCGCTGGCTGGGCGGTATGCTGACCAACTACAAGACCGTGCAACTATCCATCAAGCGCCTGCGCGACCTGGAGCAGATGACTCTCGATGGCACGAATGAAAAAATTTCCAAGAAGGAAGCGTTGATGATGAAGCGCGAACTGGAGAAACTGGATCGCAGCCTGGGCGGCATCAAGGATATGCCAGGTTTGCCGTCCGCGCTGTTCGTGATCGACGTGGGCTACCAGAAGGGCGCCATCGTCGAAGCGCAAAAACTGGGCATCCCGGTAATCGGCATCGTCGACACCAACAATTCCCCGCTCGGTGTGGACTACATCATTCCGGGCAACGACGACTCCACGCAAGCGATCCGCCTGTATGCCCGCGGCATCGCCGATGCGGTACTGGAAGGCCGTGCGCAAGCCCTGAACGAGCTGGTCGAGCAGGTTGCAGCAGCAGAAGAACAAGCCGCTTAAGTTTTAACCAGGCGCACAAAGGGGCGCAAGCCCCTTTTTTTATAAGTTTTTTTATGGAGTTTGAAGATGGCAGAAATTACTGCAAGCATGGTCAAGGAACTGCGCGAGGCAACCGGCCTGGGCATGATGGAATGCAAAAAGGCGCTGGTCGAAGCCAACGGCGATATGAAAGAGGCTGAAGAGCAAATGCGCATCAAGAGCGGCGCGAAGGCGAGTAAGGCATCCTCCCGCGTGACCGCCGAAGGCGTGGTCAGCGCGTTCATCGCGAATGACGGCAAGACCGGCGCGGTGGCGGAAGTGAACTGCGAAACCGACTTCGTGGCCAAGAATGATGACTTTGTTGCGTTCGCGAAAAATGTCGCCGAGACGGTGGCGAAAAACAATCCGGCCGATATTGAAGCCTTGTCCGGCATGACCCTTGCCAACGGCTCCGCCAGCGTAGAAGAAACCCGCAAGGCGCTGCTGATGAAGCTCGGCGAAAACGTCAGCATCCGCCGTTTCGAGCGCTACGCGACCACTGCCGGCAAGCTGTCCAGCTACCTGCACGGCAGCAAGATTGGCGTGCTGCTGGACTTTACCGGCGGCGACGAAGCCCTGGGGCGCGACATCTGCATGCACATCGCGGCGAGCAAGCCGAAGTCGATCGATGCATCCGGCGTGAACCCGGAAGATATCGCCACCGAACGCCGCATCGCGATCGAGAAGGCGCGCGAAGCCGGCAAGCCGGACGCGATGCTGGAAAAGATCGCCGATGGCACGGTGCAGAAATTCCTCAAGGAAGTGACGCTGCTCGGGCAGGTGTTCGTCAAGGCGGAAGACGGCAAGCAGACCATCGAGCAATTGCTGAAGAGCAAGGGCGCTGCGGTGACCGCGTTCCAGATGTTTGTCGTCGGCGAGGGTATCGAGAAGAAGGTCGAAGACTACGCGGCGGAAGTGGCTGCCGCAGCGGCTGCCGCCAAGGGTTGAACGCCATGAAGCCGGCCTACAAACGCATCCTGCTCAAGCTGTCCGGCGAAGCCCTGATGGGCGACGATAGCTACGGCATCAACCGCGAAGTGATCGAGCGCATCGTCGCCGAGATCGCGGAAGTAGTCGGGCTGGGCGTGGAAGTGGCGATCGTGATCGGCGGCGGCAATATCTTTCGCGGCGTGGCGCCGGCTGCGGCGGGCATGGATCGCGCGACTGCCGATTACATGGGCATGCTGGCCACGGTGATGAATGCGATGGCGTTGCAGGACGCGATGAAGCGCGCCGGGCTGGATTGCCGCGTGCAGTCCGCGCTGAGCCTGGAGCAGGTCGCCGAGCCGTTCATTCGCGGCAAGGCGCTGCGTTATCTGGAAGACGGCAAGGTGGTGATTTTCGCGGCCGGTATCGGCAGCCCGTTCTTTACCACCGATACCGCTGCCGCGTTGCGCGGCGTGGAAATGTCTGCCGATGTGGTGATCAAGGCCACCAAGGTGGATGGCGTTTATACCGCTGACCCCAAAAAAGACCCCGATGCGATCCGCTACCAGAGCCTGAGTTTCGATGAGGCGATCGGCAAGAACCTCAAGGTGATGGATGCGACGGCGCTGACGCTGTGCCGCGACCAGAAGCTGCCGATCATCGTATTCAGTATTTTCAAGTCGGGCGCGTTGAAGCGTGTGGTGATGGGCGAAGGTGAGGGCACGCTGGTGCGCATCGATTAATTCGGGTTTAGGAAGTAGGAAGTGGGAAGTAGGGAGTGGTATGGGGTTTCCCACTGACTACTTTCCACTCACCACTCCCCATTTTTTTATTAGGAACATCCCCAGGGGAATGAACCATGATTAATGACATCAAAAAAACGACCGAACAGAAAATGCAGAAGTCGCTGGAAGCGTTGAAGGCGGACTTGGGCAAGGTGCGTACCGGACGGGCGCATACCGGCTTGCTGGATCATGTGATGGTGGATTACTACGGCAGCCCGACATTGATCACTCAAGTGGCCAACGTAACGCTGGTTGACTCGCGCACCATCGGCGTGCAGCCGTGGGAAAAGAACATGGTCTCGAAAGTGGAAAAGGCGATACGCGATTCCGATCTGGGCCTGAATCCGTCTACCAACGGCGACCTGATCCGCGTGCCGATGCCGATGCTGACCGAAGAACGCCGCCGCGACTTGATCAAGGTAATCAAGTCAGAGGGCGAAGACGCCAAAATTGCGGTGCGCAATATCCGCCGTGATGCCAATCATTCGCTCAAGGAAGCGCTCAAAAATAAAGAGATCGCCGAAGATGTGGAGCGGCGTTTGCAGGATGAAGTACAAAAATTGACCGATCGCTTTGTTGCAGAAATCGACAAGGCATTGGCAGCCAAAGAAGTCGACCTGATGGCCGTTTAGTTCCAACCGAGCTTGGAATAATGGCAAATCTCCCATCCAGTTCCACCCGTATCATCCCGGATATTGCCCGCGTCCCGCGTCATGTTGCCATCATCATGGATGGCAACGGACGCTGGGCGAAGCAGCGTTTTTTGCCGCGTGTGATGGGGCATCAGCGCGGCGTGGAAGCGTTGCGCGATGTGGTGAAAAGCTGCCGCGAGCTGGGCGTGGAGTATCTGACCGTGTTCGCGTTCAGCAGCGAAAACTGGCGGCGCCCCGTCGACGAGGTTTCCTTTCTGATGTCGCTGTTCCTGAAGATGCTGGAGCGCGAAGTCGCCAAGCTGCATGAAAATAACATCCGCCTGAAAATCATCGGCGACCGCAGCCGCTTTGATGCCAAGCTCCAGCAAACCATGCGGGAAGCCGAGCACCTTACTGTTAACAATACCGGGCTGGTGCTGACCATCGCCGCCAATTATGGCGGGCGCTGGGACGTGATGCATGCGGTGCAAGCCATGCTCAAGGAGCATCCGCAACTGGCGCAAGGTTTTGCGGAAGAGGATCTGTCCCCCTATCTTTCCATGAGCGATGCGCCCGAACCGGACTTGTTCATCCGTACCGGCGGCGAACAGCGCATCAGCAACTTCATGTTGTGGCAACTGGCCTATACCGAGCTGTATTTCACCGATGTTTTGTGGCCGGCGTTCGGGCGCAAGGAGCTGGATGCGGCGATCGACTCGTATCAAAAGCGCGAACGGCGTTTTGGCCGGACCAGTGAACAGTTGCCGGGCGGCGGGCAGCCGCAGGGTAAAGCCGGTGCTTAAAACGCGGATAGCTACTGCCGCTGCCCTGCTGGCATTGCTGTTGGCGGTGCTGTTTGCGCTGCCGCCTGCCGTGTGGACGGCGCTGATCGTGGCGATGGTCGTGCAGGGAGCCGTCGAATGGTCGCGCCTGTCCGGGTTGAGCGGCGGGAAGGCGAATCTCTACTGGGGGCTGACCCTGTTGTCGATGCTGGGGCTGCTGTGGGCGGATGCCGGCACCACCGAAGCGCAACAGATTTATATTCATCTGTCGGTCTATGCCGTATCGGCCTTGCTGTGGCTGATCATCGTGCCGGCCTGGTTGATGGCAGGCTGGAAGGTTCGCCAGCCGCTGCTCATGGCGCTGACCGGATGGGCGGTGCTGGTTCCGACCGGCCTGGCGATGCTGGACTTGCGTGCCGCAAACCCCGAGCCGTGGATTCTGCTGTTCATGATGGGGCTGGTATGGGTGGCGGATATCGCGGCCTATTTCGCCGGGCGCAAATTCGGCAGGAACAAGCTCGCCCCGAGCATCAGCCCGGGCAAGACCTGGGAAGGCGTGGCGGGCGCGTTGCTCGGCGTATCGGTTTATGTGGCGCTGGTATGGAGTTATAGCCCCTATTTTTCGCATCGCGAAATGTCGCCGGTTTTGCTGCTGGCTGCCTGGTGGTGGGTAGGGCTGGCGGTGATCGGCGATTTGTTCGAGTCGGCGATCAAGCGCCAGGCAGGTGTCAAGGACAGCGGTGCGTTGCTGCCGGGACACGGCGGATTGCTGGACCGCATCGATGCGCTGACCTCGACCCTGCCGCTCGCCGCGATGGCGATGCTGTTACAACGGATAGGCTAGTACGGGCGATTCATGAATCGCCCCTACGGCTTTCCCCATTAAATTGTGGCTGACTGATTTCTAATGCAAAATTTAACCGTATTAGGCTCTACCGGCAGCATCGGCACCAGCACGCTGGATGTGGTGGCGCGCCATCCCGGTAAATTCCAAATTGTTGCGCTGACGGCAAACAGCCAGGCCGATTTGCTGTTCCGGCAATGCGTGCAGTTCAAGCCGCGCTATGCGGTAATGCTGGATGAGGATGCTGCCATGCAGTTGCGCGAGCGCGTGCGCGCAGCGGGCCTGGGTATCGAGGTATTGAGCGGCGCGGCGGCATTGGAGCAGGTCTGCGTCCTGCCCGAAACCGATACGGTGATGGCGGCGATCGTCGGCGCGGCGGGGTTGCGGCCGACACTGGCGGCGGCGCGCGCCGGCAAGAAAATCCTGCTGGCAAACAAGGAAACGCTGGTGATGGCGGGCAACGTGTTCATGGATGCGGTGCATGCCAGCGGCTCCGTGCTGTTGCCGATCGACAGCGAACACAATGCGATTTTCCAGGCGCTGCCGCGCGGCTATGACGGCGACCTGGCGAAAAACGGCGTGCGCCGCATTCTGCTGACCGCTTCCGGCGGGCCGTTCCGCAATACGCCGCTGGAAGAGTTGCAGCATGTCACGCCGGAGCAGGCCTGCGCGCATCCGAACTGGAGCATGGGCAGAAAAATTTCGGTGGACTCGGCGAGCATGATGAACAAGGGGCTGGAAGTCATCGAGGCGCACTGGCTGTTCAATGCGGGCGCCGACGATATCCAGGTGGTGGTGCATCCGCAGAGCGTGATCCATTCGCTGGTCGAATATGTGGACGGTTCGGTGCTGGCGCAGCTCGGCAATCCGGATATGCGCATACCGATTGCCTATGGCCTGGCCTGGCCGGAGCGCATCGATTCCGGTGTCGCGCCGCTGGACTTGTTCAAGGTTGCGACGATGGATTTCGAAGCACCTGACCTCGGACGTTTCCCCTGTCTGGCCTTGGCCTATCAGGCATTGCGCGCGGCAGGCACGGCCCCGGCGATACTGAATGCAGCGAACGAGGTGGCGGTGGCGGCTTTTCTCGATAAACAGATTTCCTTCCTGTTGATTCCGCATGTCATCGAGGCGGTGCTGGACGCGCTGCCGGTCGGCAAGGTCGGCAGCCTCGACGATGTGCTGGGCGCGGATGCCGACGCGCGCCGTATGGCACAACAACACATCGGCGATCTTGTAGGGGCACGGCGCGCCATGCCCCTACTACGCCCGAATATTTAGAATGATTACATTGCTTGCATTCGTCGGCGCGATCGCGTTGCTGGTGGTGTTCCATGAGCTCGGGCATTACTGGGTGGCGCGCCGCTGCGGGGTAAGAGTGCTGCGCTTCTCGGTGGGCTTCGGCAAGGTGATTTACCGCAAACGCTTCGCCAACAGCGACACCGAGTGGGTGATTTCCGCGATTCCGCTGGGCGGCTACGTCAAGATGCTGGACGAACGCGAACGCGAAGGCGAAGTCGCTGCGGAAGATTTGCCATATGCCTTCAATCGCCAGCCGGTGCTGCAACGCATGGCGATCGTGGCGGCCGGGCCGCTGGCGAATTTTTTGCTGGCGATTATGTTGTACTGGATTTTGTTCGTGCACGGCGTGCCGGGATTGAAACCGGTGCTGGGCGAGGTGCCGCCGGGCTCTCCGGCTGCTTTCGCGCAGATGCAGCCGGGTGAAACCATTGTCAGCATCAATGGCGAGACGATTCCGAGCTGGGAGGAATTGCGCTGGTCGCTGCTGGAGCTTGCCCTGCGGCAGGGGGAAGTCAGGATCGAAGCGCGCAGCGCGCAGGGTGAGCCGCTTTTCCACCTGCTCGACATCGGCGGCCTGGAGGCGAAAGATCTGGACGGCGAGTTTCTCGATAAATTGGGGTTGCATCTTTCTCGGCCGGTTATCCTGCCCGTCATCGGCAAGATTGCCAAAAACAGCGTGGCGCAACGCGCCGGCTTGCAGGAGGGCGACCGTATCCTGCGCGCCAATGGAGTGGCAATGCAGCATTGGGACGAGCTGGTGGAGATGATACGCACGCACCCCGGGCAAACGGTACGGCTCGATATCCAGCGCGGCGAAATGACTTCGAGCATAGAGCTGGTGCCGCAGGCGGTCGCCGAATCCGGTCCGAAAAACTCTTTGCCGGGCACCCGCAAGACCGTGGGCAGGATCGGCGCGGCTCCGCAAGTGGATAATGCGGCCTGGCAGGCGGTGCTGACCGAGGTAAGCTATGGCCCGTTTGAGGCGTTCGAGCGGTCTTTGCGCAAGACCTGGGAAACTTCCGCTGTCACCCTGAAGATGCTGGGCAAGATGGTGCTGGGCGAGGTTTCGATGAAAAATCTGAGCGGCCCGATCACGATCGCCGATTATGCCGGCCAGTCCGCCGCAATGGGCGTGGCGGCCTACCTCGGCTTCCTGGCGCTGATCAGCATCAGTCTCGGTGTGTTGAATTTGCTGCCCATCCCCTTATTGGATGGGGGACACTTGCTGTATTATGTCGCCGAATTGGTCAAGGGCAGTCCGGTTTCCGAGCAGGCTTGGGAAATCGGCCAGAAAATCGGCATCGCGCTGCTCGGCATGCTGATGGTCTTTGCGATCTACAACGATATTAATCGCCTAATCTCAGGTTAGAAAATGAAATTAAGAAAACTGGCGGGGCTGATTCCCCTGCTTTGCATGTCTCCCGCTTGGGCAATTGAACCGTTCACCGTCAAGGATATCCGCGTCGAGGGCGTTCAGCGCACCGAAGCCGGCACGGTGTTCAGCTATCTGCCGGTCAAGGTCGGCGATACCATGGGTGACCAGCAGGCCGCCGCGGCGATCCGCGCGCTGTATGCCACCGGGTTCTTCAAGGATGTGCGCCTGGAAGTCGAACAGGGGGTGCTGATCGTGCTGGTGCGCGAGCGTCCGTCGATTGCCAGCATCGAACTCAACGGCATCAAGGATTTCCCGAAGGATCAGCTCAAGGACAACATGAAATATGCCGGGCTGGCCGAGGCGCGCATTTTCGACAAGGGCGCGCTGGATAAGGCTGTCCAGGAATTGAAGCGCCAGTACGTGGCGCGCGGCAAGTACGGCGTCAGCGTCACGACGACCGTCACCGAGCTGGAGCGTAACCGCGTCGGCATCGTGTTTAATGTGGCGGAAGGCGAAGTCTCCAAAATCAAGCAGATCAACCTGGTCGGCAATCGCGCCTACGAGGAAGACGAGTTGCTGGACATGATGAAGCTCAGCACGCCGGACTGGATGAGCTGGTTCAGCAACAGCGACCAGTACTCCAAGCAGAAACTGTCGGCCGATATGGAAGCCATGCGCTCGTTCTACATGGACAACGGTTATCTGGAGTTCAGCATCGATTCCACGCAGGTCTCGATTACGCCGGACAAAAAAGACATTTACATCACCATCAATATCACCGAAGGCGAGAAATACACGGTTTCCAGGACTGGGGTATCCGGCAATACCCTGATCGCAAAGGAAGAGGTCGAAAAGCTTATCCAGGTAAAAGCGGGCGACACTTTTTCGCGCAAGGCATTGACCGAAACCAGCAAGAAGATTGGCGAGCGCCTGGGGCAAGAAGGTTACGCCTTTGCCAACGTGAACGCGATCCCGGAGCTGGACAAGGAAAAGCACCAAGTGGCTTTCAACTTCGTGATTGACCCCGGGCAGCGCGTGTATATACGCCGCATCAATATCGCGGGCAACGACAAGACGCGCGATGAGGTGATCCGCCGCGAGTTCCGCCAAGTCGAGGGGGCGTGGTTCGATGTGGAGAAAATCAAAAAATCCAAGCAGCGCGTGGACAAGCTGAACTTCTTCGAGGAGGTTAACGTGGAAACTCCGCCGGTGCAGGGTACTGCAGATCAGATGGATGTGAATGTCTCGGTGAAAGAAAAATCCACGGGCAACATTTCGGTGGGTGCCGGTTTTTCCGACAACGAAGGAATAACGCTGTCGGCCGGCGTGACGCAGGCCAACCTGTTCGGCAGCGGCAACCATGTTTCGACGCAAATCAACACCAGCAAGGTCAACCAGGTTTATTCGCTTTCCTATACCAATCCGTATTTCACCGATGACGGCGTGAGCCGCGGCTTCGATGTCTACAGGCGCAACACCGACTCGAGCAGCACGGCGGTGAGCCAATATTCATCTAAAACCATGGGCGGAGGGGTGCGTTTCGGCGTGCCGATAGGTGAGGATGAGTCGATCAGCTACGGCCTGGCGTTTGAAAGCACCCAATTGGGGTTGTTGACAGACCCCCCGGTACGCTTGACGCAGTATGTCAACACCTTCGGCGCATCCAACAGGAATTTGCTGGGGACCATCGGCTGGGGCAGGGATAGCCGCGACAGCGCGATTTACACCACTCAGGGTACGGTGCAGCACGCCTTCGCGGAAATTGCGCTGCCGGTATTCGACATGCGCTATTACAAGCTGAATTACCAGCATCAATGGTTCCACCCGGTGAGCAGCGATATCACCCTGCTGTTGAACGGCGAGGCCGGTGTCGGAGGTGGTTACGGTAGCAAGCCGATGCCGTTCTTCAAGAATTTCTATGCCGGCGGAACCGGCTCGGTGCGGGGGTATGATTCCAACTCGCTGGGGCCACGCGATTTCGATGATCAGGCGCTGGGCGGCACAAAGCGCGTGGTCGGTAATGTGGAATTGCTGATGCCGGTTCCGGGAATCAAGGAAAAATCGGTGCGCCTGAGCGGATTTTTTGATGCGGGCGCGGTCTATGGCTCCGGCGATCTGCCGGGCAGCGCCGGATTGCGCTATTCTGCCGGTGCGGCAATTACCTGGATATCTCCGGTGGGGCCGATCAAGTTCAGTTATGCTGTGCCGCTCAACAAGCAGCCGGTGGACAAACTGCAAAAATTCCAGTTTAACTTGGGCTCGATGTTCTAAACGAGTAAGGAGTGCGTGATGAAGATGGCGATTAAAGTATGTACGCTGGTTATATTGCTGGGCATGGGGTCGGCGCAGGCCGCGGATTTCAGGGTGGGTGTGGTGGACACCGAGCGCGTGTTGCGCGAGTCCGCGCCGGCGGCGAAGGCGGAAAAAAAGATTGAAAAGGAATTTTCCGGGCGCGATCAGGAAATCAAGAAGCTGATGAAGCAGGCGAAAGAGCTGCAATCCTTGCTGGAGAAGGATGGCAGCAAGCTGTCGGATGCGGATCATCGCAACAAGGAGCGCGAATTGACCGCGATGAATGTGAACCTGCAGCGCATGCAGCGCGAGTTCCGCGAAGATTTGAACCTGCGCAAGAACGAAGAGCTGTCCATTGTTCTGGAGCAGGCAAACAAGGCGATTCAGGCGATTGCCGAAGCGGAAAAATACGACCTGATCCTGCAGGAAGCGGTATATCGCAATCCCAGGATAGACATCACCGACAAGGTGATCAAGCATCTCGCTGGTGAAGCCACCGACGGCAAGGATGCAAAATAAGCGGCAATGGATATTTCCTATCGGTTGGCTGACATCGCGGCGCAGTTCGGCGGGCGTGTGCTGGGGGATGCCGAGGTGCGCATCTCGCAAATCGCCACGCTGGAAAAGGCGCAGGCAAACCACATCAGCTTTCTCACCAACAGTAAATATCGCACGCAGCTTGCCAATACCTCTGCCGGCGCAGTGATTCTTGGCGAGGCGGATGCGGAGGCAACCGATCTGCCGCGCATCGTTTCGGATAACCCTTACGCCTATTTTGCCAGGGTCTCGGCCCTGCTCAATCCCTTGCCGGAAGCCAGGCCGGGCGTACACCACGGCGCGGTGATCGGTGCAGGCGCGCGAATCGATGCGACGGCCAGCATCGCCGCGATGGCGGTGATCGGCGAGGGCGCGACGATAGGAGCATTCAGCATCATCGGCGAGGGTTGCTGCATCGGCGCGAATGCGGTTATCGGCAGCCATGCCAGGCTGTACCCGCATGTGGTGATTTATCATGACTGCGTGATCGGCGACAACCTGATCGCGCATTCCGGCGCGGTGATCGGTTCGGATGGTTTCGGCATCGCGATGGACGAGGGGCGCTGGATCAAGATTCCGCAAATCGGCCGCGTGGTGATCGGCAATGATGTCGAGATCGGCGCGAACACCACCATCGACCGCGGCGCGCTGGACGACACGGTGATCGAGGACGGAGTGAAGCTGGACAACCAGATTCAGATTGCGCACAACGTGCGCATCGGCGCGCATACCGCGATCGCCGGATGTGTCGGCATTGCCGGCAGCACTACCATCGGGCGTTATTGCCGGATTGGCGGCAGTGCGGGTATTCTGGGACATTTGCAAATAGCGGATCATGTCGAAATTTCATCTTTTACGCTGATTGGCAAATCGATCCGCGAAGCGGGTTCTTACGCGGCAATATTTCCATTCAGCAAGACCGAGGATTGGCGCAGGAACGCCGTGCACCTGCGGCACCTCGACGATCTGGTGAGGCGCGTCAAGACACTGGAACAAGAGCTCCAATCTTTAATTTCTAAACACTAAAACGGACATTATTAAAAGGGAAAGATTGATGAGCACGCAAATGGACATCCACGCCATCCTCGAACACCTGCCGCACCGCTATCCGTTCCTGTTGGTGGATCGCGTATTGTCGATCGAACCGGGCAAGGATATTGTCGCGTTGAAGAACGTCACGATCAACGAGCCGTTTTTCCCCGGCCATTATCCGCACCATCCGGTGATGCCCGGCGTGCTGATCATCGAGGCGATGGCGCAGGTCGCCGCGCTGCTGTCGTTCAAATCCATGGGCAGCAAGCCGGACGACAAGTCGGTGTATTACTTCGCCGGCATCGACGGTGCGCGCTTCAAGCGCCCGGTCACGCCGGGTGACCAGTTGATCATCAGGGTGTCGCTGACGCGCAGCATGCGCGGCGTGTTCAAGTTCAGCGCCAGGGCCGAAGTCGACGGGCAACTGGCCGCCGAAGCGGAATTGATGTGCACCGTAAAGTCGGTAGCCTGACGGTATTGAAAAACAGTTTGCCACAGAGAACACAGAGATCACAGAGAGAAACGCCGTCGTTCTCTGTGTTCTCTGTGAACTCTGTGGCTTGAATTGAGGTTCTCAGGATGATTCACTCAACAGCCATTGTCCATCCGGACGCGAAGCTTGCCGACGATGTCGAGGTGGGCGCATATTCCATCATCGGCGAGCATGTCGAGATCGGCGCCGGTACGGTGATCGGCCCGCATGTGGTGATCAACGGCCACACGCGCATCGGCCAGCACAACCGCATCTTCCAGTTCTGTTCGCTGGGCGAAATTCCGCAGGACAAGAAATACGCCAATGAGCCGACACGCCTGGAAATCGGCGACCACAACACCATCCGCGAGTTCTGCACTTTCAATCTCGGCACCGCGCAGGATGCCGGCGTGACGCGCGTCGGAAATCACAACTGGATCATGGCCTATGTGCATCTGGCGCACGACTGCCAGGTCGGCAACCACACCATTTTTGCCAACAACGCGCAACTGGCCGGGCATGTCGAGGTCGGCGATTACGCGATCCTCGGCGGATTTACCGTGGTGCACCAGTTCGTCAGGATCGGCGCGCATATCATCACCGGCATGGGCACGATTCTGTTGCAGGATGTGCCGCCTTACGTGCTGGCCTCCGGCAACCCTTGCGCGCCGTATGGCATCAATGCCGAGGGGCTGAAGCGGCGCGGCTTCTCCAGTCCGGCGATCATGGCGATCAAGCGCGCCTACAAGATATTGTACAAATCCGGCCTGAGCCTCGACGAAGCGAAAGCCGCGATCCAGGCGCAACTGGCGGAACATGCCGAGTTGCAGCCGCTGGCCGACTTCCTCGCCGTATCGCAGCGCGGCATCGTGCGCTAACAGGTAGTTCTTCAATCAAAGTAACTATGTAGGGTGCATTCCATGCACCAATGAAAATGGTGCATGGAATGCACCCTACGATATTTCACTTTTGAGTTGAAAATGGAATAACAGGTAATTATTCAATGCAGCAGAAAAAAATCGTAATCGGCATCGTCGCGGGCGAAGCCTCAGGTGACCTGCTCGGCAGTCACCTGATGGCAGCCTTGCAGGAAGCGCGCCCCGGCATTGAATTCGTCGGCATCGGCGGCCCGAAGATGCAATCCACCGGGATGAACGTATTGTTCCCGATGGAAAAGCTGGCGGTGCGCGGCTATGTCGAGGTGTTGCGCCACTACCGCGAGATCGTCGGCATCCGCCGCAGGCTGCGTGAGTATTTTCTGGCCAATCGCCCGGACTTGTTCATCGCGGTGGACGCGCCGGATTTCAATCTCGATCTGGAGCTTGCGCTCAAGGCAAGCGGCATTCCCACCGTCCATTACGTCAGCCCGTCGATCTGGGCGTGGCGCGGCGAGCGTATCGACAAAATCAAGCGCGCCGTATCGCATATGCTCGCGCTGTTCCCCCATGAACCCAAGCTCTATCAGCAAGCCGGCGTCCCGGTCGATTACGTCGGCCATCCGCTTGCCGACATGTTGCCGGACCAGCCCAAGCGCACCGAGATGCGCGAGACGATGCGCATCCCGCTGCAAGCCAAGGTGTTCGCCTTCCTGCCCGGCAGCCGCCAGAGCGAAGTGAAACATCTCGCGTGCACCTACATCGAGACCGCCAGGCTGATCCTGCAGCAGGTGCCCGATGCGCGCTTTCTGGTGCCGCTGGTCAGCCGCGAGACGCGCGGTATCTTCGATCAGGCGCTCTATGATTGCGACGCGCAGCAACTGCCGATCACGCTGCTGTTCGGCCATGCGCAGGATGCGATGATCGCCGCCGATATTGCGCTGGTAGCCTCTGGCACGGCGACACTGGAGTGCGCCCTGCTCAAGCGCCCGATGGTCATCACCTACAGGATGCCGGCGCTCTCCTGGTGGTTGATGAAGCGCAAAAGCTATCAACCTTATTTCGGCCTGCCCAATATCCTGTGCGAACGCTTTGTCGTGCCGGAGCTGTTACAGGAAGATGCCACGCCGGAGAACCTCGCTCAGGCATTGCTCAATCTGGTAAATGACAAGGATGCCGTGGCGCTGCTCGAAGAGACGTTCACCGCACTGCACCAAACATTGCGTCAAAACACCGCGCAGAAAGCTGCCGCGGCCATCCTGCCATATCTGCCGGGTGTACTCCTCCCCTGACAAGGGGAGGCTGGGAGGGGTTGTGACGGGAATACAAATCCTGATCTGTGGCGTGGACGAGGCAGGGCGCGGCCCCTTGGCCGGGCCGGTGAGCGCGGCGGCGGTGATCCTCGACGCGAGCAACCCCATCGCAGGGCTGGCCGATTCC
>Ga0209000_1000858_pt1 | contig 22864 bp, 30 predicted proteins | sample RifGroD2_FD_183998 | JGI IMG/M metagenome (GOLD analysis project Ga0209000, IMG submission 183998) | Groundwater microbial communities from Rifle, Colorado, USA - Groundwater D2 (SPAdes) (version 2) | ecosystem: Environmental > Aquatic > Deep subsurface > Groundwater | place: Rifle, Colorado... | reverse complement strand
GTTGCTTTTGTTACCTCAAACCCGCCGTCATTGTTTACTTGAGTCGAGTTACCATTTTCTCCCCCTGCCTTAATATTGCCAGGTGTAACAAGGCCACGAATACGATTAGGTTCTAAGCGCGTATCTTGCCCAAAAACGCATTTATCCCACCTCATAAACCTTGTTAATAGTAAATTACCTGCACGGTTAATTCCCATGAGATTTTCCCAATCCGTACTATTGGCAATGTCAGCATTGTCTATCGCACCGATAAACTGCGTTCCTCCTGCCCAACATCCCTTTTCGAATAATACACCTTTATCACACTTGGCTATAAAGCCTCCGTTAAACTGATTCCCTTCTGCCCATGCCCCACCAATAACTACAGATGTGCCAACAGTAAACGTCTTAGCAGTTGTACTTTGTTGAGCGCGAATAATATTGTAGTCTGACCCCGTTTTACCAGTAACCTTAACTGACTCTAAGATATCCATATTATTTAAGTCACCTATCAGTAAGTAGCAGGGGTATTCTAAAACAGTGTCGGGATTCAACTGTAAAGTTAATTGATTGGTAGTTGTAATATCAGTAGCTAACGCCGTGACAACTTCAGAATAAGGATTTTCGAAATAAATAGCCTTTTCGGCATCAGTCCATTTAGTGAAACGGAATTTATTCTCACCAATTGGAGATGCTATATCGCGTTGTTTAAAGTGAACAATGTACTTAAAGCCGCTTGCCACATTAATTTCAAACTTATTAAATTTACCGTTTTTAATTTGCACACCTGCTTGCCCTTGAGTTTTACCAATACCCTTAATTTCACTGATAAAAATATCGGAGTTTTCGATTGCAGTATCATTGTCTATGATCATTAAGGGAATATTAGGTGTTTCTAGCCATAGTGTACCGTGACAATTGAGTTTTATAGGCTTACTACTAGTTAAACTGTTTGTAATCCTACAACTCTTTCCACGGCCTATAAATATACTCCCATAATCATTAATCATAGACTGTATTGCTACTGTATCATCAGTTGCGAGGACGGTATGTGAACTATCGGTATATAGCAGGTTGTCTGTGTGTAAATAATTAGCATTGCCAACAATTCCATGTGCCGAAGAATACGCATTTTCTGCCATATGCGCATTAAAAACACTTAAATTAGTTTTCTCTTCTGTCGCACCAATCCCCTTCATTGCCTCCACAGTTGATGATAAGCCTGGGTCAGTAGCTGTTATAGTGGCACCATTCAATGTTCCTGTGAAATCACCAGTTGGGCTTATCTTCCTGTTGGATGTTAATTCTTCGATCGTCTCATAATTAGCGTCTATCTCTGCCTCGGTATAGTATCTGGAGTCTAATTCTCCAGAGTTTAGCTTATTGATTATCTCGTTAAGTGCTACCCTTAACTCTTCACCCCGAGCATTCATGTTTACTTTAGTTTCCGTTGGGGTCCAATCAGGATAGTCCGGTTGAGCTTCAAAATCAAATACAAACGTGTCCTTGGTCGGAAATGCCATTATCTCATCTCACTCCCTTTATCGAATTCCACTGCAAGGGAAATTACGCTCAATCCCTCATTTAGTACGTTATTTCCAAATCTAAATTGGAAGTAATTAGCTCGTTTTGACATACGTTTTCGTTTAAATACTGGGAAAAACGAGGTGTTAAATGTAAAGCTAGGAAAACAAAAACCATTAAAACTAAACGCACTCGTATTCATGGATAATGCAATATCACTATTACTTTTACGAGAACGAAATGAGAGAACAACCGATGCCCTATTCATGGGTTTGGCGGTCAAATTAACCCTATTGATCACCTTAACCATATTTGGTGTGCCAGCGTTTTCTTCGCGCAAATCGTACCATGCGTCGATTGCGTATCCGTCATCATTCATCAGGAGTGGGTCGAACTGATAAACAATACCCTCGGAGTTGCTTCCAAAATAAAGAATATTGTTAACCTCAGCAAAACACGAAGCAGGAATATTGACATCGTATAGCCATGCGTTTGATCTGTAGTCCCAAACGTAACACACGCAACCAACGCACAGACCGTAATACCCATCGAAATTATAAGAAACCGCACTTTGCAGGTTAACCCGCCTAAGTATTCCTAGATAGTTGTAATTTTTCCCTTCGCCTTTATTGACCTTAGTGCTAACATCCTGAACAGAAAGTCTGTCATTAATCGTTGTGTTGGACAGGATTTGCATAACACCATTAGTCGTTGACGCGCACACAATCGTGTTGTCGACTTCCTGAATACTGCCAGGAATATCCGATCCCTTCTCAAGATTAATACTCGCATAGGGAAAGATAGGATAATTCGTTCCATCGGCATAATAAATATACCCATGCCCTTTGCTATGAGAAACATAGAGAAGTTCAAAGATATGCGCCAAGCCAGCGACATTTCCCGGCACCTTTTGGACCGCATCATCCGGGAAGTAGTCGGCATTATAGTTTTCTCCATAAAGGCGAGAGTGCCATATTAAGTCGGGATAATTCGGGTTGCCACTCATAAATACGGTTGATTCCGTTTTACCGCCGTACACTTCTGAAATTGTACAGTTGAGGATATATTCAGGATGATACAAGGACTCCTTAAATGCCGTTATAATCACATTGTTGGTCCCGATAGTTGGCGCAATATTAAATGTCACTACGCCTGTTGTGCGGTTCACCGTTAGCCCGGAACCCTCAGTTATTAGAACGCCATTAACTATCGCAGTTACCGTTGTTGCGTCTAGGTTTGTGTAGGGAAGCGTATATGTCGTTCCTACCCCGGTAGAGCTAAAAGAAATGCGAAAGCCTGCCGATAGCAAGTTGAATGACTCGTTTACTGTTCCTGTATCGGGTACGCCTGATGGACTCCTGCCGATAAGCACAAGGGGAACATAAGCTGTCTCTATGACATTCGTTACCGTTGCACCATCAAATGAGATATAATCTGTTCCATTTTTCATGTACAGGGTGTCAGAAATGGTAAAAAAAGAAGCCTTTGCGTTCGCCAGGCCTCCCTTTATTGCTTTAGCTGATTTACACAGAACAGTACAGGTTGATTCTGTACTTGCTGTCATAACTTTATTGGCAGCATTCGCCGTTAGCTCAGCCAGGCACGCTATGACTGCATTACCTCGTTGGATTACTCCAACTGCGGCCTCGATAGTAGCGGAACCAGTTACGATTCCACTGCATTGAAAAATCCCGTTAGCCTGAGACGTAAGAGTTGTTGACGATGTAATTTGACTACCAAAAATAAATACTCCGTTTAATTCCGCAACTAAACTAGAGCTAGAAATAACGTCTGCGCTGCCGTTGTAAACTGTCATTTAATCACCCCTTCTAGGGTTAGGTTAACGTATCAGTTAGTTGTCCTGCCAATATAACTAGCTGATCATTTGTGATAATTGTTCTAGCTGTAGTTAATGGGGCAAAGTAAAGCAAATTTCCCGCCGTGAGCGCATCCCTTACTCCAACGTGAGTAACTGTTCCCCAGTCTGCCGTGGCTGTCGGAAATGTTATATTAGACGTGTTCGCCGTAGCCCCTGCTGTTGGGGCATCGAACGCCGCCGATTGACGAGCATATGAACCACCTGTTACCTCTGTTCCTGCGTCTGCCACCGTAGGGTCCGTTGTGTATAATGCGATATAAGCTGTTACGGGAGCTGTATAGGCTGTATTCCTAAGAGTGACATTGACTAAGGCATTCTTGAGATAGGTTGACATTGGCATAGGCTAATTCCTCCTTTAAATATCAATATCAGGTATCAAATAAAGCTTATCACTATGAGCTACAAGTTCGTATTTATCACCGTTCGCCTTCTTGTACTGGATCAATCCATTTATCTGACCCGTTCCAAGGCTAGTTGGGAATAGGCGAGAGTATCCGGAACGCTTTGAAATACTCCCATCACGCACGCGAACGTTTTGGCACTCAGGGGAAAATTTAGGATTCAACATACTAGGACTTGTAAGGTAATCTAGTCCACCACTAAAGTCAGAGTAAGTTAATGTTCTGGCTGTCGATTCAAATTTAGGAATTTTGACTTGGGCCACATCGTCATCCCCTTACCATCCATTGTAGTTCTCTATCGTTCCGTTTTGCTCATCTACCGTCGGGTTCGATTCGGTCATAAATGAATCGAAAATATTAAGTAATGTTAACCCCTGGGCTTGACTTCCCGTAGAGAACAACCAAGTTCCAGCCGCAAAATATGCCAAGTAGTTATGATTTTGTTCTTGTATCTCCGGTTCGTCGGTATCAAGAACTAATTTAGTCGGACGCTTGAAGTACAGCACATCAAAACTTCCTGTATAGAAATAATTAATGACTAAATTCTTTTTCTCGATAGAATAATCAATCAAAGTGGAATGTAATCTATCATCCGAGTTCTGAACAACCTTATTAAGGGCAATATAATCGCTCGGCAATTCGTATTTAATGTACGGCTGAAAACGCGGCACGTCAGCAGCACTAGCAAACGTATAGCCATACAAAGCGGTTCGGCGTATGTTGTATGGATATGATCCAGAGAAACGCATCCTAACAGTGTTAGTCGCGCTCGAAGGGGTAACTAGCCCCTTGTACTCCGTAAAGCCACTGATGCCCGTTATGGTCAGCGTGGAAAGGTTTGTCCACACTCCGTCAATACTTTCCTCAAGGTGGACAACACAGCCCTTATCGACCTCGAAATAATACGATTTAACACCTATGGCTGATACTTCGATGTCTGCATCTAAATGCTGAACAATATTAAATGAGCTGTAGATATTAAGTAAGTTCGGTATAGGGTTTTGAGTTATGGGATAGACTGCTTCGATTTTGTCTTTTTCGGAAAATTTATTTTGGGCAGTGTTTAAAAAGTCATTAAATGCAATTTTTTGGTCAATTGTGTCAGACAAAGGTAGCAATTCCCCGTCTGCACTGTAAGAGTTAGTGAGTTTGTACGCCAAATCCCTTATCTCTCCAAGGTTCATCTACCCACCCCCTAAATATCCAAAATCAATACAGCACAACTCGTCCCCGTAGCATTAGAGATCACTGACAAATTGTTTTTCACCGAGAACTTTACCTGCAACAGAGTCCCGGCCGGAACGAGAAACCCGTTTGCTGCTGTTGCTGTCTCCGTTGGGTGAAAGTACAGGGGTTGCGCTCCTGTGTTGCTTATCATGCACGGTCTTCCGTTTACCGCTATGTTTTGCGCTGTCGCTACAAGTGTCGTTACAACCAGGACTTCTTTTACTAATGGGCAATGCGCCATTTATGCTATCCCCCTTCAATTCTTCTCCTAGCACTAAGCCCTTCGCGATTGGGTTTAGAACTTCGAGAAGTTGTGTGAGTAGTTCGTTTGTTTTGCGAGATTCTGCGCGAATGTCATAGAGTAGTTGGCGTTCTGTTGTTGATGTGTCAATTTGAGATTCTAACATAAATCCTCCTAAAAAGAAGAGGGCAATTAAGCCCCCTATAGTGCTGTGTAGTATATTTCGTAAGTGCCAGCAAGTCCTGCGCTTGCCCCACCACTTACCACCGAACCTGTTACCCACTTACCGGATGCCAGACGCTTGAATGGCTTGCCATTTGTTCCCACACTTTCATCATTGGTAAAGATACCCGTTGCAGCAGCGATGTCTTTTCCGTCGATCAGAGTATCACTGGAAGTCGTTGCACTGGTGGCAGTAGTGCCAACGTCAATAGAACACGCTCCAGTAGTTTTTGTGGTGATGTTTAGGACTACATGAGTCACTAGGATTGCTCCTGCTTCGGGGTTTGCCCATGCGAATATTCCGCCGCCTGTATCGACAGCCGCGAGTGCGCCTGTCACTTTTTTCATAGAACGATTAAGTTCTGCGGCGGTTGCTGTTATTGCTACGCCGCCCATGGAGAATGATTCTGCGTCTACGATGGTGTAATTACTAACTCCTTCAGGCATATGATTCACTCCTTTAAAAATAAGATAAGGCGAGCATTTCTACCCGCCTAGTTGGATTTTATACGAATGAACTTGCACCCGACAGACCAGGGGCAGAGCAGAGCATCGTTCTCCAATTATTGGGAGCTGCGGCATACCTTGATCTGCCTTTCCAAATATTGGCATCATTTTTTTCATCAATATACGACTTGGTTGTTAACGGGATTCTGTCAAGCCACACAAGGGCTTCATACGCATCATTGAATGCAGAGTCAAGCAAGAACCAAGTGTCGAGTCCTGCTGTTGTTCCTGTCATTGCCTCAAAGTAGGGAGAAATAATAACATTCCACCTACTTGCGTTTATGTTTACCCCGTTGTTAGCCGTGGTAGGGTTAAGCTCAGAACCGATAGCCTCAAATACTAATTTCCTAATATCTGCTCTGTCTGGAATAACGATAGTGTCAGGCGTAACACTAAGCAAGTTGCCATCGTCATCGGTGAAGTGATGCATTTTCTCTTCCGCATACCCTAAGTTATTGTAAGAGAATGCAGCATTATAGAGATTCGATTGCGCACCAGTTCCGCCAGTTTTCGATGAATGGTCGGTTGCGAAAAATGCCTTACCATCGGCGCAGGAAATGTCAAATGCTTTACCGCCAAAACTCATAGTTGTGGCATTCCCTTTATTGATGATACTTGCCGCGAACTTTTCCTTAGTGCGGTTATAAGAAAGCATAAAGGCTGTTGCCTTAGATTTGACTTTTCCTGTCTTGGCATCCTCAACCATTTCCTGCGTGATAGAGAACGAATTTTTCCAAGTCTCCGGTTCGATGACTTTTGCATACCCTTCCTGGAATGATGACTCGGGATATGCTCCATTTTCTCCTACAGGAGAAAAATCCGAGAGACTTGTTTCGGATGTGTACTTATTGGCAAAGTCCTTAGTCTCGTCCATGTAAAACACCTTATCAATGATGCTCATCTTTTGAAAAGCTTCTTCCTGTTGTTCCAGCATCATCTTGATTGGCTCTTGACTTTTTCCATAGATGGAATCGTTTAGGTTACTTGCTTTACTAAAAATCATTTCCTTCACTCCTTAAATTTCAATAAAAATAGGACCCCTCATTTTGAGAAGTCCCTCGTTAACCGCGCTAACTCTAGCGCCTAAAATAACCCTTCACATTGGAAGTAGTCGTCGCCCCATCGGTCGCGCTAATCTCGAACACCCCACTCGAACTCGTTGCCGTTACCAAAAGCCCGTCAGTATGCAATGTAACCTTCGTTCCAATAACAGTAGTCGCAACAGTCGCCATGCTCTTTGTGGAAAACTCCAACAACTCAGTTACTCGAATAACGGGCAAATCAGTGACAGAAGTTGACTCTGCAGTACGGTCACACATTGCAATAAACTCTGGAACCCCGGTAGCCGCGCACTTCGTCAATCGCCCAGACGTTTGCGATAACGCCTCCCCCAAGGTTGCGCCCTCGTTATCAGTTAAAAGATAATACTCAAATGGTGCCTGTGTTCCATTAAGACCACCTACTACTTTAAATGCCAATTTAACTCACTCCTTATTTTTGCGAAGCCTTATAATGCTTCTTGTACTCATCCATTGACTTACCTGGATTAAACTTCTTGTACATCTCCATGACATCATCAGGAATCCTCACCGTATCCCCCTCGACTCCCTTGCCGTTACCCCTCACATGATCCTTCGACTGAATGTTGTTGAGCGTAGCTTGTTTAGCAGCCTCAATCTTCCTCGTCTCGATATTTTTTCTCTCGACGACAAGATAGGCCTCATTCAGCGTCAACCCGGTACTACCGTTCTTCCACTTGCGCCAAACATCCGGTGGGACATCAGCTACACCCTTGATCTCCGGATACTCCTTTGTCAGCTCATCGAACGAACTGACAAGGAAGCTATCTTCCTGCGCCCGGATTGCAGCTTGTTTAAATTCCCTTGCCGCCTGAAGGTCTGGATGCTCATCTACGAGCTTTTTTACCATGTCGGGGTCGATTCCCTTGGCGGCATATTCTTCACGTCTTAGAGCTTCTTCAAATTGCGCTACGTTGTGAATTCCATGCGACTGACCATACTTCTCGGCTACATCAGCGTCGGAGAACACTCCGTATTGCCCGAACTTTTTTGCGATTTGAATATCCCTTTGACGTTGCGCTTCAACCTCCATCGCTCGACGTTCTGCGGCTTCGGCCTTACGTCTAAGGTCTGCATAGGCTCTGTCTTGCTCAGGAGTTTGCTTGGGCTTGGTATCTACCTCAGTTGACGCATCGGTCGTTCCTTCACTTTGGTCCGTAGTAGACTCTGTGGAATCTGTCGATTGTTCAGTTGAGGTATCCGTGTCTGTAGTTGTTTCCGTTGAAGTTGTTTCTTGCGATGTAGCGACCCCACCACTTCCGCTATCTACCTCATCCATAAATGGACGTAAATTCAAATTGAAAAACTTAAACATAATCAGTCTCCTTTGCGTATCTTTCAGCCGCCGCCGTATCACTCGTTAGGTGAGCGTTACCGCCACTACTAGGCATAAGAAAAGACGGGTTCGTATTACCCGTCTTTAGCCGCTATGAACTTATTTCCCCGAGCGAAGGTCTTTGCCAGTTGACTTCTTAGGCGCAGCATTCTTTTTGTCCATGTTCGTTGCCTTGATGTACCCTGCGCTGTTTTGAGGGATTTTCATTTTGTCTTTCATTGCCATCACCACCTTTCAAGTGAGGTAATGTCGCCGCTTTAGACGACTGCATAAAGTAAGAACCTTCTCGGTTCGTCGTTTGGCGTTTATTTCGTCCACGGTTGAAGTGTGGTCGGATTTAGTTTCTTGCAATACTCGCATTAGCCCAAAATACAGCCTCTTCAACCTTGGTCATTGCCAATGAGCGTTCCCTTGAGTTTGGACAATACGACTCAATCATGACCGCTAGTGCTTTGGCTTGGTCCCTAAGTAGTTGGTACTTCACGGGTTGACCATCTTTAGGAGGATGCCATTTAAAGTTATTTTCAATTTGGTCTAGCATTTCTTACCACCCTTCTTCGTTCCGCTTTTCTTTCCCTTGCCAGGCATCGAAATACCGGGCATACTCTTGGCTAACATAATGTCAATCTTGACGGTTGGCTTTTTGGTTGATTTCTTTGGCATTGCTATTCATCCTCTCCTAGAGCCATTCACCTTTTTGTTAACGGTGATATCTTGCCTGTCTGAGCCTTGCTTTTACCACGCTGCACTATCGGACACGTTGGGTCCTTGCAGTTACTACCGATACAATTGCATGTTCTAACATTCGGGGTCCCTGATGCACTATTTAATAACGAATAAACCATTTTAGCCACCCTGCCCACCTCCTTGTTGTGCCATCAACATCTGAACTATCTGCATTTTCTCATCGTCAGTCGCATTCTCAAAGGCTTGGCGTTCCTCTTCTGTCATATTAGCCAACGCCTCTTCTACGACCTGCTGAACTTGCTCCTGCGGGTTTACTTGCGGTTGTGGTTGCTGTTGCTCCATAGGCTGTCCCGTGGCTTGTGGTGGCATTTCTTGAGGTTGTGCAGGTTGTTGTGGCGTTGCGTTAGGTTGTGGCATTTGTAATAGCTGCCCCATCTGTTCTGGTTGTCCTCCTTGTGACTTAATGCCCATCTTACCTAACATTTGAGATTGAGCGTCAGGCATTAAGTCCTCGTAGTTGATAGATACTTTCGACTCTGGCTGTGCGGGTGGTGCTTTTGCCTGTGCTTCAAGTTGTTTGTTAATGCTATCGAGGATTACTTTAGCATTGGGGAATTTCTGTGCTACAAGCTGTGTCCACAGGGTGACACTCGACGGGGTTGGATTATACGCCCCATACTTCAACATTTCCGTTGCCTGGTTGAATAGCCACATCTTGTCCCTTGGCAATCCCATACCTGCATCAGCATTGAAGATGAAGTCTGTATTGTAATAGAGTTCACCAGCCTTGTCGCGAACGAGAAAAGCGTACTTGTTGAAGTCGCCAAATGAGTCCTGCCCGTTGGCATCCTTTGTCACGAATGGTCGAAGCTCATCATAAAAGGCGAGCTTGAACTCGAACATTGTTTGGTATAATTCCTTAAATGCCGCGTACTTATTTGACTCCTTTGAGCGAAGGCGGCCACTAGCTTGCTGTACCTGAATTTGTTTTGCGATGCCTGATACTGCGGTTGAGTCCGACTTGCCTTGGTAGGAGTTTGTAATACCAAGGGTTGACTGAGCTGCCTTGTATTGCTGCTGGGCAAAGGCTAAATCATTGCTAATGTTTGCAGATAGGTTCTTTACGTTGAGGGCTGCTAATTCAGCCTGTGAACCTCGTATAATTCCGTATAGCTCGTTGGACAGATTAAATCTGTGCCCTTCTAACGCTGTCACCACAACTGAACCGCGTAGAATTTTTTCCTCAATAGTAGAAACTACTTTTTTGTAAGCGTCCTGTTGGTCACGGATAACGTCTACATCAGATTGACCTCCGAATGCGAAGTTGAGAGGAATGTTTTCTCTGATGATGAGGGGGTAACGCGTGGGGGTAAAGTAGGGAACCTCTGTGCCGGGTGGTAGGACTTCTCCTGATGCAAGCTTAACTTCTGTTGCTAGAGTCTCGAACTTCTGCACCTTGCCGTCGATGCGCCTTGCAAAGAAGTTGGAATGGTCCTCTAGTATTTCATCCTCGCACCATGTCAACTTACTAATCTCTCCATCATCATTGCGATACCAGCAGACAACTTCTGTCACCATGTCGGGGTTGTTTGGTTGAGAAGTGTTGCTGACTAGGCTAATGTTGGGGAATTGCTCGCCTACGTTTTCGAGATCCACATCGTAACGCTTTTTAATATAGTTCTTCGTGACTGAGGACAAAATAAAGAAGTAGTCCATCTTTTGAAGGTCAAATACTCCGGGTTGCGGAATAATTCGTTTGGGGTGAATAGACTCTATTTCCAATTCCCCGCGGTAAAGATGATGTTTGAAGTCAGGATTCCAGCCTACTAACATTGCAGAGTAGCCTTGCACAGGGGTTATGCGCTCGTTGATGTCGTTAATGGCTGTCATGCCAAGTTCTGTGATGTCTGCAGTTAAGCTGTCCTCGATCATCATGGCTTGTACTTCATAGCCGGGGAGTTTGGTTCGAACGGAGGGTTGTGGGATGGTTGAGTCAACGCCTGTTTCGATGAACTCTAGAACTAGGTTGACTACGTTGTTCGCTTGTTTTCGCTTACCATTGGATGAACGGGCATTTATATTGCCATCCACTGTTTTTGCGCCAAGGTATATTGCTTCTCGCTCGTCTCTGAGTGCGTCTAGGTCTGAGGATTGCGCTTCAGCAAGCTTGTCCTGCCAACCCTTTAGCTTGACTTGCTGTTCTGATTCTTCTTTCATGGAGAGCTTTTTATCTTTCAGCTTTTTCACAACCTTTTTACCGAAGTCCTTTATTGAATCTAGCATTTAATCACCTGCCAATCTTCTTTAGGATGTAAGCTCTTTCTTCTGCTGTTTTACAATTATCAAGGTCTTCGATTATGTCATCTGGAAGTTTTGACAAGTCCTGCTTCTCTACTATCTGAACAGTAAATCTCTGCTGAGGTCTTATCTCTGCAGCAATCATATCCGACATCAACAGGTCATCATGCTTACCAGGGGTTGCGTCCGGTCTATTGTTTTTGTCGTAGATGAAAGTCAAGCACTCGCTCAACATTGCAATATCAGTAAATAGCTCAATATGTTCCTCTATAAGCGCAATTTCCTTGTCAATAATAAGGGGTCTACTATTCCCATCAGTCTTCCAACCGAACTTCTTTTGAATTTCCTTACTGATGCTGTCGTAGGATTGACGCATGTACTGCTTTGGGTATCTTAGCCGTTCAAGTTCCTCCAAGGGGGCTGTATTGAAGTTCATCTCAATTCCAATAAGTGCCTCGTTGAAATACTTTCCAAGGCAGTAAACCTGATGAGTGTATGGCTTAGAATTTGATGATTGCATATGAAGAGATGCTACACGCTTACCCGTGATGTTGTTTAAGGTTGTAGATGAGTAATAATCCCCACCCTCCCCCTTGGTATCGCCACCAATTACATATGGATAATCTTTTTGCACATCCTCATAAATAGTAATAAACCCTCGTTCATCTTCAATCCAATGAATAGAGTCATCCTTTATTTTATTCTGAGTATCGGGATCATCCCACTCAAAAGAAAAACGCCCTCGTTTTGGAGGGTGCTCCTTGTAAAGCTTCTTTAATTCTTCAATTCTCATTTCCACGATTTCATTTGCGAATACAGGTCTACCCGTTGAGAGGAACGCCTCCTTCGGGTAAGAAGGGTTCTCCTGCTTCATGAGATTATGATCTCCACCACAATCGTTCTTTAGTTTCCAACGATACCACTTGATCTGTTCGGCGGTAAGATTGAATAACCCAATAATACTTTTCTCGTAGTCGCTTAGATTTGACATTATCTTTATTCGCTCGTCATCGGTAACGGGTAGTTGGTATTCGTTGTAGTCGTGCCATGCGAAGAACATAGGGATAAAATCATTCTCCCCGGCCTCTGCCTTATCCCATAAGTCTTTAAAATCGTTCATGCCATTTGCCGTACTCTCTATAATAACAATCGTTCCTGGTATGTTGGGAACTGATTGGAGTATCCCGGAAAGAGTAGTCGCAGGATTTCCACCATAGAAAGCGAACTCCGAAAGATGAACGTAATAATGGGTATCGGAACGCCCAATCCCATCACTTCCGGCAGTTTGAACCTTGATCTTACTATTTAATCCTTCACCCTTTCCCTTATGGGTAGCAGGAAGGTCAAATATAAGTTCTCTAGCATTAGACGCTTTCTGTAATGGCTTAATCCGGTCTGGAAGCTTGCTGTACATAAACTTAGCTTTTTCAAAGATAGCATTGGTCGAGTCGTCGCGATGGGCAACCACAAGCGCATTTCTGTTCTTGTTCTTTGTTAGTCTACAAATCAACTTTCCTTGGGTATATGTGGAAACCCCTTCCTGCCTTGCCTTTAATACAATGATTCGGGCAGGGATTCCGAGCGTTTCTAGTTCCTTTATTTTATCGTCTATTATTTTCTGAATTGAGTTATAGGTTAAGAAAACTTCGTTCCCTTTTTTGTCAATCACCTTGATATAGAAACGACAGAAATCATCATCATTGCGTCTAGCTAATTCATCCTTGATTGCTTCTAACGATGGCAAATCACTCTGTTTTATCTTAGGCTTAGGCACGGCATCATCAGCCTTTACCTTCTTAACTTTAGCCTCTGCCATTGTCCATCACCTCACCATTCAAATTCCGCAAGCAATCCCACCGCTATAGCACCCTTTTCATCTACACACTTCTCTCCACCCCAAAACGTGCATGAAGCGCAGTTTGTTTTATCATATGTAGAGTCAATGGGGTTGAACATTTTGCACGATCTATTTTCAGACAATCTGATTACCTCCTGAAAAATACCCCAACCGATTCAGCTAGTGTCAATGAAATAAAGAAAGTCATCCACGGATGAACGAACATCCACGAAATGACTGTTTGATTTTCCATGATATCTTCACTCCTAATACCAAACTCTGTCACCAAGGGTGCAATTACAAAATCCTGAAGCGAACTTGTTAACCATTGGATTATTAGGGCATCCATCGCATGGGCTATTCTTAGGTTGTGACCAAATTGATGTAATATTAGGAACCCATTGAATCTCGTACATAACCAAGCCTCACTCCTTGTACTTAACGTTGTTTGATACGTTTAACAATACGTTCACAACATCATTACCTGTCCTTAACGGTGGACAAGGCTAAAGCGTGATAGAATCAAGGGTTTTGAAATGGAAGAAGGGGTTCAAGGGGGGATACAACTAAACCCCAAAAACATATTGCCATTGCTAAGCACATTCCAAGCCCAATAGTTTGAAAGGCATCACTAAATAAAAATTGTTTCATTCGTTCACAACCTTCAATCTACTGCGCCTAATACCAGCAACATCCTCAGCGTACTCGCTTTTTGTCTTCTCGGATGGTTCGCAAACCGTATAAACACTTTGGTTTTTCTCAGCCTTCATGTTCTCATCATAGGTCGTAATATAAATATTTACAGCGCCTATTACCAATTCATTTTTCCGCACAAAATCAATAAAGGCTTGTCCTATTCGTTCAGGGGTCATTCCTTTTTCGAATTTGATTCGCACTCTATTTCCCTCCCCTTACCGAACAATTTTCCGATCATTTTGTATTTTATGCCATCATAGGAGATTAGTTTTAACTCTTCCAACCTGGAAATTAACCTTCTAGCCGTGGAATCGCTAATCTTTAACGCATTGGCTACATCTTTGCGCTCCATGAATTTTCTTCGCTTTCCACTACCAATAGCTAAACTTCCATCGTGCCATTCGATATATGTCGCCAAGTGCATACACATTCCCGCGTGTTCATAACTTAATTTACTCTTTGGGAATTTGTGAATTTCACTAATATACAACTTGGCATACGTTAGCTTGTTGCCAGAACTTTTGGGCTTGGGCTTTATTTCAGGTTCGATAACTATATCATCATCTAATATCTTTGGCGGCTTAGGTGGGTGGTATTTATTAAAGAAATTATAAAGGACTGCATCGGTGTCGGGATCGGTGATGGTTATGTGTTCCCTCCCAGAACCCAATCTTTCTCTTCCAAACATAGCGGGCATAAGAGTTGCGTTAACATCTCTCTGGAAATATTTAACCGCTTTTTCATCCACTTTTACCACCTCCTAGCCCTGTCAAATTTGAAAAGTTAAATAAAACGCTGTATCCCTTATGTACCAACGGTTTCAGGGTTTATTTTTTATAATTTTTGTCGTCACACTAAGAGTAGTTCTCTTGGGTCTTAGTCAACGAACTAAATTTGCAATATAAAAAGTACCTCCTTTTAATCAGAGGTACTTAGTTTTGTTTTGGTGTATGGGGGGTAATAATTATCGTTCAATGCCCAGCACTTCATCTTGTCCAGTTAATACTCTCTTCACCAACTCAATTGGAAGACCACAAGTATTTGATATCTCCTGGTGCATCTTTTCGTTAGCCATTGCCTCTTCACAATTGGGGCAAATGTAATTGTCATTTATAAGGGTACAGTCTTGCTCTGGATATCTAAAGCATGATTTTTCTGAATCAATATGTTTCATGTAGTCAAGTATGACCATCGATATAGATGTTGTTGTTGGGTCATTATGTTTTAATGCCATGTCCTGAGCTTTCTCTAAGACTGTTATTTGTTCGATTAGTTTTGACTTGATATTCATATTTGTTACCTGCCTTTATTTATTGGTGGGGTAGTTGATTCAATAATATGGGGGGTATGAATTTCATTTGATAGGTCATTTGTTCTAGTGTTTCTGCGAGGTTGCTAGATATGATATAGGTTCCTTTATGGATAATGTTATAGTTATTGATAGAGATATATACATAGATCAACCCTTTACCCCGACTGGCTACATGGGCATAGGGGGAGGGTCAAATTCAACATTCAGCACCACCTCAACACTCAGTATCAGCACAGCAACCCGGTCCGATCACTTCAGCCAGACAGCAGCGAGAGCAAAACAAAGGCAGACAACAGCAGAGACAGGGCAGGCAGTACAACCGACGCCATACAGCCGGGGCAGCAACCACCCGGCAAGCCACCAACTAAAACTATATTACTATATCATAATGTTACACAATACCATTGTGTAACATTCGCCAAAACCCTACAGCCCTACTCTACCAACGGTTGCAGCCATTTACTCCATATCAACCATAACGTTTATCAAGGCATGATCTAGTCGGAGAGTAAAAGACAGGCTATTTCCTGTTTGGCATACATCAATAATGGCATTAATAAACATTTGTTTTAGATGGTCTTAAGCTACAGATAAACATTTATCCTCTATGATAGGCAAAACGACACTACTCCTTTGGCTCAACATCCACTATCTCGCCATGTATCTGTGCCCTTTCCATGATCTCTGCCATGAGCCGGAGATCAGCATCCGAGTATGCAGATACAGCCTGGATGAGCAGAGGGCCGCCATTGGGACCGGAATACTCCACAGACTGAGTATCTTTCCAGCCCTTAAAGTTGTTCGTCAGGCTGAATTTAGCACCATTTACACCATCTCGGTCGAAGAGTCGGGCTTCTGTATATTCTTCGATCCGGGACTTAGCTATCGAAATTGTGTCAACGAACTCTTCTTTATCCTGATAATTCAACAATGCCTGTCTACTCGTAAAGCCCAATGCCAATGCTAATCCGGTAACAGTTGGAGGTTTCCCAATCATCACCGGTTGACCATGCTTATCATAAATAGGCACTCCATCTTCATCCTTCAGTAGCTCACCTTGGCATTTATTGAAGTAACTATCTATAATAACCTGAATCTCATTAGCTGAAGAATATCTCGGCGGACTGCCACCCTTATTACCAACAGCATATTGATTACCGATTGCAGCAGCCATAACCAATCACCTCCAGTTACTTTTTAAATGTCCGGTCGTACCAATTCGGAACAACAACAACGAAAAAGCCTACAACCATAATAGCTACCCATAATGATCTTTCTTGCCAGCAATCGCATTGCTTGAAGTAATAAGGAACTATATTAAATCCACCTATCATCTTAACACCTCCTTAATACCCCACCACAAGACCTACAATGCTATTCTAAGCCCACTACTAAGCTATCCAATACATTCATACTCAATAACTTAATAGCACTCTTAAAACATTCCTTCTAATAATGCCAACCAACGCAAAACAAATTTAAAATAATCCCCAACTATTTCTTGACAACGTACTAATCTTTGCAGTACAATATTATTAATCAATAAAACATTTGAAGGGGGAAACACGCATGAAATTTGTAACATTTACCGAATACCAAGAAGCCAAAAACGAAATCCTTTACGGAGTTGAGTGGAAAGAAGATACCCAATTCCCGAACCAATGGGGAATGATGAGCAAGCAATACTGCACCGAGAACAATGGCACATTCTACGAAGTAACCGACCCAAGCACAGGCATTACAGAGTTTTGGAGCGACAAACACCCTGATAGTAGATACTACAGCGATGCAGAGCCGGAAAGAAAAGCTGAAGTACTTGGCCTTTATGTAGTGGAAACAAAGGAAAACCATTATCGCGTTGACCTGAGCAACGGCAAGAAAATCAACATCGTCAAGGACCCTGAGTATAACGGATCAATATGGGGATGGAAAATCGACACCCAAATATTTAGTAAAGATGAATATGCTAAAGGATACCTGAAAACATTAATATCCGAGAAGTTAACAGGCATTAGGATTATCTACCACGAAGAAAAGCAAACTCCCGACATATGCGGCGTTAATGGTTCAGCTTGCAGGAATCCTAACAAGTGCAACACTATACTCTGTACTCATTGCCCTGTTGCCGAAAGACACTTTGCCAAACTCGATGGAGTACAATTGGTCTATGCAATAAATGGGGTGGCTTAAATGCCATCCTCCGAGCCGGGAAAGTCCAGCATAACCATTCGTTGTACAACCACTGAGCACGAACAAATAACAGCCAAAGCCAAATCCCACGGCATGTCAATAAGCGAGTACGTCCGCTTCATTGCCCTAAATGCAAAGATCACAGTCAAGGCCACTAAATAAGGTGGTCTTTCCTTTACTCAAAAATAAACTTAACAATCCCCATGATTACTCCTTGACATACTAGACAGCTAGCTATACAATATACACAAGATCAAGAACTGAAAGCATCCTCTACCAACTCAGCCAAACAAAAGCGTCCCTCAGCTCAAAGCAGTCTGAGACAGCCAAGCAAAGCAAGAGTTAGCACGATGCGGAAGGTTCAAATAATGAGGAGGAAACCACACATGAAAGATTTATGGTTCCAACACGGAGACATGATCTTACCAGTGGATGAAGCGCACATGAGCATCAGAACAAAAAAACGTAACGCAACTATGTTGAGCAATGACACCGACAAGTACAACCAAGCCATGAGCGCAACCTTAGATATGCAAAACGGCGACACAATATGGGTCTACTCCATGTCGATAAGCAACTCACCTTTTGGCCGGATAATCAAAACAACTGAAGAGTACGAAATAGATAAAGCATAAGAGAGCTTTTGCTCTCGCCCCTGCATCCTTTAATTAGGGTGCGGAGGCGGAAACAAAAACTTGAAAGAAGGAATACGCATGTTCATAACTACGAGATTTTTTTACCCTCATGGAATAGAGGGGGAAGCTATGGATAATACTTCCAAGGAATTTAACGACTTAGATAAGGCTATAAATCACGCCAATCGGTATGCAGCAGGTTTGAGATTCGCCGGAGTGCAGGTTGAAGACGAAAAGAGAAATATCATTTATGAAATAACATCAGACATGGAAGCGATCGATCACAGAGAGCAGAAAGTACTAATAGAGGAGGAAACACACATGGATAAAAACAACATCAAAATAAAAACTGGTGACATCGTAAAAATCGAAGGTGGATTCTTCAAGGCTGACAACGGATTATTCCAAGTCATTCATTCCCCTGGTGATTCTGATTGGCTCGGAAGCGATTGGTGTTTATACCGCATCAATAAAAACGGTACAATCTCAGCCAGTAAACACAAAACAGCCTTTTGGCCTCTCATGGTAACTGTATCTAGCCAAGACAAGCGCATTGAAGCAAGGGAACACAATAAAAACAACGCAACAATCGAAGTCGTTAAGGCTCAAGGCACTCCGGCGGATCCTGAAGTAGTAGCTGTTGAATCCGTAGAAGTTGCGCCAGCTATCGAATATAAATTTAAAATCGGCGACAAGGTAAACTGGACCAACTCAAACGGCGTTAACCTTGGAGTAAGAACTGTAATCGGCCTCGACTCAAGGACAAATAGAGCAACATACTATATTGATCCCATTGATACACCATGGTTCGATGTTGGCGAAGAAGAACTTGAGGAATGCACCCTGGTAGCAATTAAAATAGTCGAACCACTAGAAACCATTCAGCCTATAGAAGTTGTTACAGAGGAACCAACTCCCTCCATGGCAATAATTGAAGCAATTAGTGTAACTGAGACACTTGCGCCAACAACCACTACACAAAGCACTAACCTCATTAATGAAGCACTAGCCCAACGGAGCAAGGAAAACATGAGTTTCAGCAATTACAAAACAGGCAGCGCAACGGCTGAATTTAATCAAGAGATCGCAGAAGTTAGAGCAGCCATCGAAAAAGCTAAACTCACAGTATCACCAGAAGCCCAAGCTAAACTTGATCGCCTATTAGCTTCCCACATCTCCCGTTATGCCGCATGGACCAACAAACGCAACGCTAACGGAGCCGGCCACGTCAGTCAAATGATATGCGGAGCAGGAAACTACAACATGCGTAATCACGAAAAGTATTTAAACCGTGAAGGTAAACTATGGGCAGAGTATGAAGAATTTAAGAATATCCATAACCGCATTGAATCAATTATGGTTGGTGATAGAATTATTAAGTCCAACGATGCGAACGCTATAGACAAACTCAAGGAAAAACTTGCAGCAGCCCAAGAAGAACATGCAGCTTATAAAGAGTACAACGCCCAAGCAAGGAAAAACAGCACAGCCCCACACAGGCCCTATGTCCTCCAAAACAGCAACGGCAGGATAAAGGGTATCAAAGACCGAATCGCGCACCTTGAGCGACTAGCAGCGCAGGAGACAAAAGAGATCATAGTCGAAGCCGCAACAGAGGAAACCAACGGCATCCGCATAGTTGACAATGTAGAAGCGCACCGCCTACAAATCTTCTTTAATGGAAAACCAAGCGCAGAAGTAAGGACCCAGCTTAAAAAGAATGGTTTTAGATGGACTCCGAGCATTTCCGCTTGGCAATCATACCGCAGTGACCACGCCAGCCGAGCAGCTCAGGAAATCGTATCCGCAATATAATCCACAAGGTCAACCGGGGACCCATGCCCGGCCCGAAGGAGGAGGTAACATGAAAAGGCAAAGTAAATGCCCAGCATGCATGAAAATAGCTGAGGAAAATCATAGGCTCCATAAGTTGTCAAAAAGTTACATGTATCAATTATTAAGAGAAGGATGCACTCATACGGTAGAACAACAAACTAAGAAGAAGGAGAAAACACAATGCAAGTAGTCCTAAACACTAAAATCTCTCTAGAGCTAAGACAGCAATTAGACCAGCACGCCAAGGATTCAGGCAAGGCCATCGCTAAAGTAGTAGCAGAAGCACTAGAAGCATACTTTAAGACTCTCGTATAGAGAGTCTTTCCTCTGTCTAAGCCCACCGATTAACATTGCATTACAACGCTAATTACTAAGCTCAAGTATCCTAAAATAAACTTGAAAAAGTAGTTGACAATCAAATCATGATTATGTTACAATAAATCAAGATCAAATTCAAGGGGGGGCAAAACATGAAAAACACCATTGCTTTCGAAGTTATTACCGACATATTTTCCGAGGAACTATACCAATACCGGTATATTGTTGGAAAAGTCACAGAAAACTGCTTCATTTACATCTGGTCCCAAAACGGTAGTGAGGAGATCGATATCACATCAAAAATGCTGAACCAGCCAAAGTGTGAACTCGGGGCCATGATTGGAACTGCGAAGGAAATCGCTGACCACATCGAAATATGCGTAGGACTGCACCGAGATGATTGCGACCCAGTTACCGCCGAAGCAGCTACCGAAGTCGTTAATGGGCTGATCGAAGCCCTATCGGGTGAGTCAGCGCAATAATTACAAACCAGAAAGGAGGCGGCCTTCCCGTGTCTATGGGCAGAAAACCATTCACCTCAGATCAAATTGAGGAACGAAGGAAAAAATTAATTACTCAAGGCGGGGAGTTGGCTCTCCAGATAGGAAGGGTCCCTCATGCAAAAGATTTCAAAAAAGAAAACGGAACCTACTCGTATACGGCGATACGTAACGTTTTTGGGTCATGGAACCTCTTCCTGAAAGAGTGTAACCTAAAGGAGAATAAAGCAACCTATGTCTCGAAAGAAGATTTAATATGGTTACTCCTAAGTCTAAAAAGACTTCTGGATAAAACCCCAACCAAGTCCGAATACACTGAGTACGCAAAAAAAATAGCCTTGGTAGTTCCGAGATACCCATAAGGCAATTTGGGACATGGAATGCCTTTTTAAAACATTGCGGATTGGAGGTTAATTATGACAGAAAATAACTCAGTGTGTGCAAAAAATGCACCTACTCACGGCGGCTACCGCCCAGGCTCCGGACGCAAGCCAACCGGCCGCACTCGCCGAACATTTCAACTAACCGATACCGAGTGCACAAAACTAAAAGAGCTACTTGAGCAAATAAGGACTACTAAATAAGTAGTCCTTATTATTTTGTATTATCCACATTAACTAAAATTGTGTCTGAAATTAAACAACAAAATAGGACTACGATATACTTGACATACCGTGCCGTACCGTGTTATATTGTTATCAAGCCAAACAAGTCGCTCGCAGAACACAAAGGGGTTCGGAGCTAGAAGGAGTTTTATAAATGGAAAAGGATATATTCGGCGAATACGAATCCACGGAAACGACAACCAAGAAGCACACGCTCGAAGGTATCACAAACGAACTAGAAGATATAACGGACGTCCAAGTCGAAGAAATCAAAGCATTAATCGTTAAGGGGCTACCAGTCGGTCGCAAGATATCGGATCTTAACCTAAGGCTAGATGCTCGAAGAATTTACCTAAAATGGTCTACACTAGAAAGTGTTTTAAAAATGTATATCGAAAGTCCAAACAGTTTTAATGAGGAGATTGATTAATATGGCAACTAAAGAAACGCTCCGATTCGATGTTCACCCCGAAGAAAAAGTTCGACTCGAAGAAATTTGTAAATCACTCGGCATAACCAAAATAGAGTTCCTGCGACAAGCGATGGCAGAAGTAATTAAGAAGCAATCCTAGAGGGTTCTTCCCTCGCTCGCGGATCTCAAGCAAGTTGAGGTATACGAGCGAACGAAGAAAACGAAAGAAGGAATTAAAATGGCAAATGAATTAACTTTATCTAAATTACTTTCCCTGACCGATGAACAAAAGGTAGAAGCATTTGGGAGACTGGCTAACGTGTATATGAGTACCCCAGATCCCGACGAACTAGAATACAGCATCTCTCATGTCTTTAATTCGGCGTGCAGTAATTAACTAAGCATAAAGCCAAGCCGGGCTATATCGGCGTAAGGAGGAATCCGAATGATCATCACCAACGACACCATAACCCTAAAGCGCATCTACTCCCCATATTGCCAGGTATGCGGCAAGGGACATAGCTCTCCTGCTATAGTGTGGTTCATACCTGAAGATAACAACCTCTGCTGCCACAGGTGCGCCTACGAATCAGGCCTAAAGCATGAACCAAGGGTATACGTTCAGGAGTCCTAGAAATAGGGCTTATCATCTGGTCATAAGCCTTAAACCTCGCAGACTCTTCGTACTCCTCAAACCATTCGCAATCTTTCGGAGGATTTTCTTTATTCGTGCAATACCTATCATTCGCACATTGTTTGCACTTCAAAAGAATCACCTCCCCGAAAAAATTAGAAAAGACGCTCCGAGCCACATTATAGGCCGAGAGCGTCTTTGTTTTATGCAGAGTTATTTTGTCCCCTAAAGTGTATCATGTGTATTGCTGAATTCCAAAGCATTACTATTGTATTATGTTTGTACTATTGTTGCGTTGTTATCTCCCCGAACATTTCAGCTAATTCCCTTACAGCCTCATCTCTCATGCGCTCATACACTCTGTAGTTCAACATCCTTTTACCGTGCTTCTTCGCATGATTTCTAAGGGTGATTGAGGCTCCTTTATCCTGTCCAAATTCGGTAAGGTATCTTACTTTTACTATCAGCTGTTTAGGTTCTGACAATTTACCGACCGCATAGTCTATGAT
>Ga0209000_1000855_pt1 | contig 22898 bp, 25 predicted proteins | sample RifGroD2_FD_183998 | JGI IMG/M metagenome (GOLD analysis project Ga0209000, IMG submission 183998) | Groundwater microbial communities from Rifle, Colorado, USA - Groundwater D2 (SPAdes) (version 2) | ecosystem: Environmental > Aquatic > Deep subsurface > Groundwater | place: Rifle, Colorado... | reverse complement strand
TTAATTCTTCAAAAGTCAATATTTCATTATCAAGCTTTTTTTCTATTGTCGAAATAAACAATAAATTATCTATAAGTTTATTTAACCTTTCCGTATTATTTTTTATGATATGTAAAAATCTGTTTGTTGTTTCACAATAAGGCTTTTCCAGATTTAATAATGCGCCTGCATATCCATTTATGATAGAAAGCGGTGTTTTTAGCTCATGAGCCGCGTTTGATATAAATTCTGATTGATTATAAAGATTGGATTCTTTTATTGCGATTGAAATATAATCAGCAATTCTTAATAAAAAATTAACATCTTCCGATTGCCAGTTATTTTTTTTATTGTCCTGAAGTATAATTGCGCCTGTTTCATTTTCATTAATGTATACTGGAACCATCATAAGCGCTTTTATATTCATCAACGCAATATCTTTCAAGAAATATTTAGGATTATTTGCTTTTTCAACGTTATTAATTATTAAATTTTTATTTTTAATTATGGTTTCATAAAAATAATTTTTACTTTTTAAAGATAATTCATGTTTATTTTTATCTTTTTTACAGTATTCATTTAAAATATTTAAATTGTTTTCTTTAGTATCAAGTTTTGAGATAATTATTCTGTTAACATCATAAAAATTTGCTAAAAGTCCACAAATTATCATAAAAATTTCATCAATTTTAAGATTACTTTTAATAACCGCCATTATTTCCGCCAACATTTTTTCTTCTTTTGCAGTTTTCTGAACTTTTTTATAAAGTTTTGCCTGATTAATAATAATTCCTGATTGAGTAGCTATGGTATGCAATGTGTCAATTTCATTCCGGCTAAATTGTTTACAATCCTTAACATAATGCAAAACCAGTGTTCCTAAAGGCATTTCACCTAAAAATATAGGAAGTCCTACAAAAGATTTAATAGAAAGATCATCTAAAAGTTTTTTTGTTTCTTCAGGAAAATTTACTTCAGCGGTATTTTCTACTTTTATGATTTGTTTTTGATGAATCACAATTTCTATTAATTCCGCTAATTCTTCTTTTTTGTTTTTTCTTGAATACGCAGGTTTTATAGTTTTATCTGAATTATATTCTTTATAATCATCCTGAGGAAACATAGTGTTGTTATCAGCATCATATTCCGCAAAAAAGCATCTGTCTGCTTCAAAAAGCTTTCCTATTTCTGTAACAATTGCCTTAAAAACCTCTTTTATATTTAAAGAACTAACTGAAGATAACAAAGATAATATTGTTTCTCTGATTAATTTTTCTCTTTTAGCGGTTTCCTGAACTTTTTTATATAACTCTGCCTGTTTAATTGCAGTGAATATCTGATCTGATATGTCTTCCAGAAGTTTTATTTCTTCTTTAGTCCACTTATCATAACTTCTTGTCTTTGATAAAAATAGCCCGCCCCATTTATCATCATCTTTTTCAATAGAAATTCCCAGCATCGTTTTTACTTCCAACTTTTTATAGCTTGAATTTATAGGTTCAGGAAGGGTTGTTTCAGGAACATTTTCAATATAATAGCTTTTATTGCCGCGTTTATAAAGCATCTCTACCCAAAACAAACTGATACCCTTATCTATATTAACTTGTTTATGTGTTTTTACAGTTTCAAAAGCTGTATATTCTCTTTTTAAAGACCAATTTGTAAAATCTTTTTCATCATTACATTGAATAATTGAAGCCCTATCCGCATTAAAAGTTTTTCCCACCTCATCGCATATTATTGTAAGCATCTTATCGAGATCTATAGTACTTCTTACAGTTGTAATTAAACTTCTTAGAAGTTTTTCTATTTCCATTCTTTTTTCTAATGAAACATAAAGATTGCACTGATTTATTGCTATTCCGACATGGTCAGCTACAGTTCTTACAAAAGAAATATCTTCATCATTAAAAGCATAAGCTTTATCAAAATGAACAACTAAAACTTCTGAAAAATTATTGTTATAATCAACAGGAATCGAAAAACATGATTTAACATTGTAATTATTTAATTCTTGAAATATTTCTGAATTTTCATCAAAATGGTTTTCTTTTAAAAATTTTTCAACATCAGAAATAACAAGTTCTTCATGAAAAGATGCTTCTATTAATTTATTTTTTTTTATAAATCCGCTAAAATTTTTTATTTCAGAAGAGGATAAATATTGATTCTTAATAATCGGATTTCTATCTTTATCAAAATGATACTCACCTATAAAGCACCTGGTCGCATTTAATGTTTTACCAATACTTGTTATTATATAATTTTTTATTTCATCAATATCTTTTATATTAAATATTTTTTTAATTATTTTTCTTACAAGTATTTTTTTTTCGGATATTTTTATATTTTTATCTAAATCGCCTTGCAATTTTCTATTTCCTGTTCTTTGGAAATTTTAAAACTATACCCAACGCTATAAATAGATTCGACATTATTTCCGTATGAACCTATTTTTTTTCTTATTCTGTTAATCAAAATATCGATGGCTCTGTCACTTCGATTATCCGTATCTTCATAAAGTTCTCTAAATAATTGCTGTCTGGTAAAAACTTTATTCTGGTTTTTTGTTAAAAAATGCAAAAGTTTAAATTCAAGAGGTGTTAAATCAATAAGTTTATTTTTAATGGATGCTTCAAACCTTGAAAAATCAATTATTAATTTACCGATTTTAATAACGCCATTATTTTTTTTACCGCAAGCACAACCTTTGCATGATTTAGCTATTGTCGCTTTTATTCTTGCTATAAGAATTTTTTCATTAAACGGTTTAGTTATATAGTCAGAACAACCAAAATTAAATCCCATAATAACATCATAATCATCATTTCTTGAAGTGAGCAATATTACAGGGATATCAGAAGTTTTTGGATTATCTTTTATTTTTTTGCACATTTCAAGTCCACTCATATCAGGCAACATAACATCGAGAAGAACCAGATCCGGCATTATGGATTCTATTTTTGTCAAAGCAAGGTCTGCTCTATTGAATTTATAAACTTTAAATCCTTCTTTTGTAAGGATAAAAGTTAATAAATCCAGCATATCCGTTTCATCTTCAACCACAAAAATTGATTTATTCAAAATTACACCTTGTAATCATCTGCATGCTTATAAAATAGGTTTTTAGTTTAATATAGTATACTAAAAATATACTATTCAGTCTAAAAAATATCGACAATATAACAAAAATTTAATACAAATCCTGGTTTTATATTGTTTTTCAATACTATTTATAGCTTTTTTTGTAAAAAATCATGTTTTTTACATCACAGCTTCAAACTATATCAAAAATCCAAATACTTTTTTTAGGGGATGAATAGACCCTGTGCATGCGTTAATCTCTAAATACATACATGTTTTTATGTGTAAATTGGTGGGTCGAGGTTAATGGGTGAAAGGTTTTAAATTCAGACTGCAAAGCGTTCTTGACGCACGGCAAAAAAAGCTTGAAGATTGTCAGCTTAATTTTGCTAAAGCCAAGAACAGACTTCACCGTGAAAATCTTGTCCTGTCAAATTTTATTAAGGTTCTTGATGAAACTATTTTAAGCCTTAAAGAAACTTTAAATAGTGGAGGAATAGATAATACAATCATATTTGTTCATCAAAATTACATAATCACAACTAAAGAAAGCATAAAAAAGCAAAAAGTAGTAATAGAAATAGCAGAAAAAGAACTTGAAGAAAAAAATCAGCTGATGCTGGAAGCCTTAAAAGCAAAAAAAGTTATGGAAAAACTAAAGGAGAAAGCACTGGAAGAATTTAAAGAAAACATAAACAGACATGAAATGTTAATAATTGATGAAATAGCAACTTGCAGGTATGCGAAGCGGGGGTAAGGACTCCACTTTTTCTGACTAAATGTCAGGAAAAGAAGGAGGAACCCGAAGCGGCGGCGATATAGGGTTAAACTCATTCTAAATATGAGAAGCGGAGATAAAAAATTCGGGGACTTATTTATTTTGTTGAGGGTAAAAAATGACTATTAAAAATTTAATTGATACTGTTAAATTTGATTTTAATATCAAAAGCACTGATTATGCTCAAAAAAATGGTTCAAAAGATAATGGTTCAGGGTTTTTGAATGTTTTTGAATCAGCCAATAAAAGCTATAATTTTTCTTTTGATAAAACAGAAAAGTTTTCTTACAAGAATTTAGAAAAACATAACGAAAATAAAAACTTTAATTCAAAAGAATTTAAATCCGAATACGAAGGTTTTTATAATAAATTGGATTCTAACAAAAATATTGATACTCCAATTAAAAAAAGAGTGCTGTCTGAAACAAAAGAAGCCGTTTTTAAAGCCAAAGAAGGCAGAAAAGAAATTATTTCTGAAGCTAAAAAAGCTGTTTCTGAGGCTAAAGAAGACAGAAAAGATACTGTTTCCAAAGACAAAGAAATTATTTCTGAAGCAAAAGAAGCAGTTTCTAATGTTAAAGAAGACAGAAAAGATGCAACTGCTGAAGCAAAAGAAGTCGTTTCGGAGGCTAAAGAAGATAGAAAAGAAGCTGTTTCTGAAATAAATAATATTACTAAAACCGAAGTTACCGAAAATACAGATCCAAATAATATTATTATTGCTGGACAAAATAACATTATAAATGCCAATATAATTCCAAATACAGAACAACAACAGCAAATAACATCGGATAAAACTGCTAAAACAAATGTTTCATTACAAAATAATATTATTGCCGAACTCTCAACTGATACTTTAGAAAATAATCTCCCTGAAGAATTAACAGATGTTCAAAAGCAAATTGCAAACGAAAAAATAATTAATAAACAAGCAGAAAACCTTTTACAAAAACAGCCGGTTGAGGTGGGAGAAGAAAATTCCGAAGATCAACCTGAAGTAGCTAAAATAAATCCTGAAGAACTTAAAAAAACTGAAGCAAAAATCAATGATCAACAGATAAAACAAACTCAAAAACCTGAAATTTTAGCTTCAGAAGAAGTTTTAAACAAACTAAATAATCAAATTAAACAGACACAGATTGAAACTTTAAAACCTGTCTCTGAAAAATTGGCTGAAACTATTAATAATCAGGATGCAAAACCTGTTATCACAAACGTTGAAATCAATAATTCTTCCTCAAAAATGACTTCTGACGACAAAAACCAGAATCAAAAACAAAATCAACAGGAATTAAAAACAAATATTAATCAAAATCAGACTACCTTGCCGAATGAAGATAACTTACAAAAAATTGACCTTCAAAAAACTTCTCAATTTGACAAAATTTTAAACACAAAACAAACACAAACTCTTGAAAATTCTGTACTTAATCAACTTAAAGACAAAATTTCATCGGATTCAGCAGGTAAATCCCAAGTTAATATTATTTTAAAACCGGAAAATCTTGGCAAAGTAAATATTAATCTTGTTTCTCAAAACGGAGTTTTAACAGCTCAAATTACTGCTGAAAACCATCAAGTTAAAGATATTTTAAATAAAGGTCTTGAAATATTAAGACAAAATATGGCTGAACAAGGAATTAACGTAGGTAAAATGGTTGTTAATGTTCAAGAACCCAATTCATTAAATCAAAATATGAATTCAGAACAAAATTCCAAGAATTTTGAACAGGCAAATTCAAATACATCAAACATGAACTATCACTCTGACAAACAAAATCATTCAGAAGATAGTACTTCAACTTTTTCAAACAATAAATTAAATGAATTTGATGAAGAAATAGAAATAGAAAAAGAAACAAATGAATCAAATATTTTATCCGGACAATCTCCGGTTGTGAGTACAGGTAGAGTTGATTATAAAGTATAACGGGGTAGGTTTCAATGGGTTACATCAATACATCCAGCGCTTTAGTTGATATAACAAATAATACAACTAAAGTACAAGCTGAAAAATCAGCTAAAACAACAGGCACTAGCGAACTCGGGCAGGATGCATTTTTGCAATTATTAATGGCTCAAATGAAAAATCAGGATCCGTTAAATCCTACAGACAGCAGTCAATTTATGTCTCAACAAGCTCAGTTTACTCAAATCAGCGAACTTCAAAAGCTTAACAAATCTCTGGCTTCTTCTAACCAAATTATGCAAGCAAGCTCTCTTATTGGCAAAAATGTAAGTTTAATTGATCCGAATGACGCTGAAAAAACAATTTTAGGTACAGTAAGTGAAGCAAAAATCAACTCTACCGGAGCAAGTGTTATAGTAAACGGAAACGAATACTCAATAAATAGTATTTTAAGCGTTAAAGAAGCAGATACGGGTTCATAACTAAGGTTTATCATTCCGAAACCAGTTCAGAATGACAAAAAATATAAAAAAATTCTAAAAATAATATAATAAAGGGGAGGCTTCAATGTCATTATTTACAACAATTTCCGGTATTACGAACAATCAGGCAATGTTAGATGTAATCGGGGATAATATTGCAAACATTAATACTGTTGGATTTAAATCAAGCAAAATCAGTTTTGAAACCATTTTTTCTAACACTCTTTCTTCAGGAAGCGTTCCAACGGCAACAACCGGAGGAACTAACCCTAAACAAGTCGGCTTAGGTGTTACAATCAGCGAAATAAGCAAAAATTTCGGAAGAGGCTCTATTCAAACTACCGGAAGAAATACTGACTTAAATATTCAGGGAGAAGGTTTCTTCACACTTATGGATCCCACTGGTAGAACATTACTTTCAAGAGCCGGTAACTTTTCTGCAGATTCTGAAGGAAATATTGTTAACCCTAAAGGTTTAAAAGTTGTGGGAACTTCTGATATAACAAGTTCAACAGGAGGAACTACTACCGTAAAAATGCCTACTTCTTTAGTTCTTACAGAAACAAATACTATTGCCGGCGGAGCCACAAATATAACACCGGGTAATTTTACAATTGATATTGCAGGTATCGGTCCTCAGACAATTGCAGTTGAAGATACCGATACCATTCAGGATGTAATAGGTAAAATCAATTCAACTATGGGGTCAGCTCCATTTAATTCAACTAATGTTGCGTCATTAAATACATCAAATCAACTGGTAATAACAGGTCCTGATACAGTAGCTTTGGCTGATGATACAAGTAACTTTGCAACAGCTGTAGGACTAAATGCTTCTTATACAAGTGTGGCATTTGTTGCTCCCGCTCCTGATCCTGGAAATTTTACCATAGATGTTAACGGCGCTGGTCCTGTAGCTGTTACAGTCGGCGGTGCTGATACTTATGACGACGTGGCTGCTGCTATTCAGGCTCAATTATCACCGGGTGGCACAGCAACTTATGATGCCACTGCAAATAAAATAGTAATATCAGGACCAGATACTTTAGTATTTGCAAATGGCACAAGCACTTTTGCAGTTGATGCCGGCTTTGTGCAAGGAGGTGGTCCATATACAACACTTGCAATGACCGATACTCCAAAAGTTGATATAAGTGAAGCAGCCACTACCGGTCCTGAATTACCTAATACTTTCAAAGCAACGGCTTTTTCTATAAGCAATAATGGTGCTCTTGAAATTACATATTCAAACGGAGCAAGACTTACTGTAACAACTTTGCCGGGTGACACTACAAGAAGTTTAAAATATACTTCATCAGGCAGTGAGGAAATTACAGGCACTGATCTAACTCAAACAGCCGGAGCGGTTGTTGATCCCGCACAATTACAAATTCAGCTTGCGCAAGTAATTAACCCTAAAGGACTTGAATCCATCGGAGGAAACATGTTCTCTATTAACGCAGCAGCAGGAACTCCAACCTTTGCGATAGGAAGCGCGGGCGGTCTTGGTTCCATTGATGCCGGAAGCCTTGAAGCCTCTAACGTTGACCTTCCAAACGAATTTGCGGCTATGATTCTTGCTCAAAAAGCTGTTGAAGCAAACAGCAGGGCATTTTCAGTTCAAAACCAGATTATGGATACTATTGTAAACCTCGGAAGATAATTAAAACTTTAATTAAATACCTAAAAAGCCGCCTTATAAGGCGGCTTTTTAATAATTTTGTTTTTTAATATTAATGCAAAAGACTGAAAAATTTGGTAAACTTAAATATATAGTAAGTTTGGGAAAGAGAATTTATGAGATTTTTCACAAAAACAAAAAAAGGTTTTACACTTACGGAACTTCTTATTGCGATGGCGGTTCTGGCAATAATAGCTGCTGTAACAGTGCCCTCTATGGTAACAATAACAAACAAAAAAAACTTTACTAACGGTCTAAAGAAAGCTACTTTAATCCTTAAAACAGTTACAAGTGAAATAATGGCCGACAATAGCGGTACTTTTGCATGGACTTTTACCGGACCTAATACATATGCTAATGTTTTTGGACAGAAAATGCCTTTTATAAAAGTATGCCTTGCTAACCTAAATCCGGGAGAATGTTTTGCCAATTCGTGGAAAACATTACAAGGTACAAATAGTTGGGTTGATACAAATACTCTTGATAGGGCTATTTTAAGCAATGGAATGACTATTGCTTTTAGAACTTTTAGCTGGACTTGTGCCCATGTTCTATATACCAGAAATGGAAATAATCCAGAAGGTTGCGGATATCTATATGTAGATACTAATGGACTTAAAGGTCCCAATGTGGCAGGCAGGGATATATTTGAGTTTGTTTTGACAAAATATAATGGTATATTACCAAGTGGTGCACCAGGCACTGCCTCAGCCGTTGTTCTTGACAGATGTAGCACGACTTCCGTTAATTTTATGAATGGTCAAAATTGTGGTGCAAAAGTCCTCACAGAGGGCGTTATGAATTATTAAAGAGATATAAAAGGTATAAAAAATGCTGAAACAAAATATTTTTAGATTGCCATGTCGAGCCTTCATCTCTCCTCGTAAAGACAGGGAAGGTTTTACGTTGTCGGAAATCCTGATAACTTTAGTTTTAATGGGAACAGTAATGGCTTTGACAATACCCTCAATGACACAAAGAACCAATAAGAACGCTTACGTTGCCGGACTAAAAAAAACTTATGGAGTTCTGGACACAGCTACAAGCCAAATTATGACAAACAATGCAGGGACTTTGATACAGGCTTTTCCCGATTCTGATGAGATAGTAACAAAGTATTGCAGCATATTAGAATGCAATAAAATCTGTACTGCGGGTAACTCAGTTAGTGACGGGTGTTTTAATGCGCAGGCTGATATAAGAATGCTTAATGATTTAACATTTATTGATGATCCTAATTCAGGCATTTTTAGTGGATTTGTTTTAGCAGATGGAATTTTAGTTACAGCAGCAATTGTAGGCACAGCTGGAGCTTGTGATTATACATATATGGGCGTTACTTCAATTTGTGGTTGGATTAATCTTGATGTAAATGGGATTAAGGGTCCAAACATATTTGGCAAAGATATTTTTACTTTTGATATAACAAAAGATAAAATTATTCCAACAGGTCTTGAAGGTAGTCGGACAGACTATTCTTTATATTGCGATCAAACTTCTGCTAATGTTCAAAATGGTGAAGGTTGTGCAGGAAGAGTCCTCACCGAAGGTGCTATGAATTATTAATACTTTAGTATGCTTACCCGATATGTTATGATTAAACTAATAATTAGAAAATAAAAGGATGCTTACTATGAGTACAGCAAAAGAAAAATTACAACAAAAAATCCAATTAATCGATGAATTTGAAGCTGTGGAAGCGTTGAATTTTATTGAATATCTTGAACAAAAACGATTTAAAGAAATAAGCGAAGCTCTTAAAAATGCCCCTGAAGTCGATGAAGATGTTAAGGCAGGAAGAACTTTAAGTTACGAAGAAGTGTTCGGAAAAGATGAGTAAGTATAGAATCATCTTTAGGCAATATGACAATAAATTACTTATTCTTTTTCTTGATGTTAAACACCGTAAAGAAATTTACAGGGATTTATAAAAAATGAAAAAACAAAATAAAAATGCTTTTACTCTTGCGGAAGTTGTTATAGCTTGCGCTATAATAGGCACGTTGGCGACTTTAACAATTGGAACTTATATGTCAGGCAGCCCTGCCCAGAACAACCAATACGTAGCAGGAGCCAAAAAAGCTTATGGAGAGATTGTTTATGCTACAGAACGTATTAAAGCAAGTAATGGTGGTACAATGGAAGCTTTCTGGCCTGCCTCATCTGCAACTGCCGCAGATGACTTTAGAAATGCATATTTGCCATATTTAAAAGTTACCAAAATGTGTGATAAAGGTGCTGCTTCTAAAACAGACTGCTGGTCTGCAAATTATACCAATATTAACGGAGATGTAACGACAGGAATGCCGGGAATAGATATATTGGAGCCTGCCTGTTTTGATATGAGTGAAGGTTGTTCTTCAATAGCGATTTTAAACGATGGGATGCTGTTTGCATTTCATACTCGTATGATGGGTGCATCTTGTATGGAAAACTATGTTTTTGAATATAATCCTTCTTGGGGAGCGTATGCTGCAGCAAGCTGCGGCTGGATTTTTGTAGATGTAAACGGATTTAAAAGACCAAACCAGTTTGGTAGAGATATTTTCAGGTTTTATGTATCCAAACATTATGTTGTTCCCGACGGCGACCCCAAAATGATTGATCCCAGCGGAATGGGACCACCTGCTGCTCCTGATTGCCCTGCCGTTGATGGTGCTGCTCCTTATAGAGCCGGATTAAATTGCACAGCAAAAGTCCTCAATGACGGAAAAATGCTGTATTAGGCTATATTTTAATGCTCAAGCATATATGCTTCATCATATGTATTCATAGTGCTGGTTTCAACAGCAACCTGACCTGTATCAGTGACATATATGAGAAAAATATCCGGTAAATACCCAGCACCATTTATATTTGTATTTTTGCCTTTATTTACGCCGTTAACATCAACATAAATCCTTATACAAGACCTGCTGACATCAATGCCTGTAGCCATATTATCACAATTAGCAACCTCAAAATCATCTTCAACACTATACCATTGCATACCATTAGATGTTGTAGCAACAGAAACCCCTACTATAGGTATCGTTGGATCCGGCACTACAGAAACAAAAGTATTTGAGCAGTTATTAGGGTCATAGCCGATAGTACTTAATTTTGAAAAGAAATTATTACAAAAAGTATTATTGGTAAATAAGCCGTTCGGATAAAAGGCCGAATCGTTTATAATCTCATTAACAACAGTATCTACTGTTTTATAAGCTTTTTTAAACAAAGGTTTAACATCATCTGTTGATACCATAACCATAGGAATTGATATAGTCATAACTATAGCTATTACTGCCATAGTTATGAGAGTTTCTGCAAGAGTAAAACCTTTTTGCATTATCATTTCCTTTTTTATATCTTAATGCTGAAGAATATATGCTTCATCATAAGTATTTGCATAAGTAGCTGCAGGAAGGCTTTTAACATGAATTTTACCCACTTTAGTAATATATACTGTAAAAATATCTCTGTTTGCCTGCGCACCAGCAGTATTTGCGCCTTTGTTAGCGCCATTTACATCAATACTTATCTTGATACAAGTATTTGTACTTGTATCAATGCCTGTAGTTCCTCCTCCACCTGCAGCCCCATCACATTGAGCAGTATCAAAATCATTTTGAACATCATACCATCTCATAGCATTAGTCGTTGTCGCGACAGGAGTTCCGGGAATTGCATCAACAAAGGTATTTACACAGTTTGCGTTAGCATAGCCTATAGTATTTATTTTTGAAAAAAAGTTGTTACAGAATGTACCATCAGTAAATTCGCCTGTCGGATACAGAGTTGTATCATTTATAAGATCGCTAACAACTTCTTCTACGCTATTATAAGCTTTTTTGAATAAAGGTGTTGTATCATTTGTTGATTGAATAACGGCAGGAATTGATAAAGCCATTATTACTCCTATTACTGCCATAGTAATGAGAGTTTCTGCAAGAGTAAAACCTTTTTGCATTATCATCTCCTATTTATTTTTAAAAAATTAAATCCGGCAAATTTTATTATAAAGATATATTGATTTTAACATAGATTAATACCCTGCTCAATCCATAAATCCTTATAATATTTTATTATTATTGTTATTAATATGAATGATTTAATTTGTCTGATTTTGTTTATAAAATAAGTAGGTAAGTAATTTAAAATATTTTTTGAGCTACCCCCCTTGACACCCTAAAATTAAGGAAGATAAAAATGATTAATAGAGAAGCTCTAATTGAAAAAACGCGCCTTTTTATGAAAAAAGAAAAATTAAATATTCTTATTGTTTTTTCAACAGATGAATATTTAAACGAATATGTGGCTTTGGATGATAATGCAAGGTATTTGTTAACAGGGTTTTCAGGGTCTACAGGGGATGTGGTTATCACTCCTGCCGATATATTTTTGTTTGTGGACGGACGTTATCACCTTCAGGCAGACGAAGAAGTTAATAAAAGTTTAATAACAGTCGTAAAAGTCGGCATGGACAAGTCTCCCCAGACGGCTCTTTATGAAAAGATTGCGGAATTGTCTGATCATATAGCTAAAGTTGGTATAGTTTCAAAGAAAATAAGCTGCGGCGGGTTTAGAAAACTTTTGGATGTTCTTTCTAAAAAAAATATAATTATTAAAGAGCTTGATGTTGATCCTGTTATAGAAGCTGCAGACAAGTTGAAAACTAAAAAAGTATCCGAATTAAGGCTTATTCCCAATGAAATTTCCGGCATGTCGGCTGAAGAAAAGCTCAAATTAATCATTAAAAATAATCATAAAAACTATATAGATGTTCTTGTGGTTACCAAATTAGAAGAAATAGCTTATCTCACTAATTTAAGAGGGAACGAAATTTCTTACAGCTCGAGCTTTAAGACAAAAGCTTTAATTAATTCCGAAAAATGCTTTATTTTTACTGATTTAAGAAAAATTACTCCTGAAATAAGAGAAAAATTAGGCAATAAATTTGTTTTTGAAAATGAAGATGCGGATTTTTCAAAAGATTTAGAAAAAATCCATGAGCAGATAAATATCGGATATGATTTAAATTCAATGAATTTACACGATTGCAGAAAGCTTGAAAGGCTGAATCATAAGCTCGTTGAGATTAAAGAAAGCTCAATAGCTCAAATGAAAGCAGTAAAAAACAGGCAGGAACTGGAGCATTTTTATGAATGTTTTTTAAAAACAGATATCGTTGTAAACAGGGCTATTTGTTGGCTTAATCAGAATCTTGAGCACGGAAGACAGATATCTGAAAAAGATTTTTCGGATAAAGTTAAAAGCCTGTTTTCCGAAGAAGGTGCTTTTGGTTTGAGTTTTGAGCCTATTGTTGCAAGCGGAAGAAATACTGCTTTTATTCACTATACAAAAGCCGATCCTGAAAAATTCATAAAATCAGGCGAATTAGTGCTTTTAGATTGCGGAGCGTATTTTGAAGGAGGCTATGCAACTGATATTACAAGGACTTTCCTTGCAAAAGATAAAGAAACTTTTGCCAATAGCAAACAAAAAGAAATTTACACCCGAGTCTTAAAAGCATTTCTGCATGGAATAAATTTTGAACTTGAAGAAAATACAACAGGATTTGATATAGACAAAGAAGTTAGAGAAATTATTAATCAAGAGAAGCCCGAAGGGTTTAATTTTTCTCATGGAACAGGACATGGGGTAGGAATTTCGGTTCATGAATCTCCTCCTCGTCTTGGACCTTCTGAAGCTTCCGAAACGAAGCTTTTATCCGGCATGTGTTTTACAATAGAGCCGGGACTTTATTGTGATGAATGGGGCGGTGTCAGAATAGAAAACACCGTTAGTATTATCGAACAAAACGGCAAAATGGAAATAAAATCGCTGACAAAAGCTAAACTTGATGATAATTTAATTGATAAGGATCTTTTAACCGAGCAGGAAAAAATTTGGCTCGAAAACTACCAGAAGCAGGCAATAGGGTAAGTTTATTAATGCAGCAAATTACAAGTCTTCAAAATCCTATAATTAAAGAAACAACAGCTCTTCACCAGAAAAAAAACAGGGCTGCGACAGGCATGTTTTTAATAGAAGGACTTAAAGGGGTTGAAGAAGCTTTGAGCTGGGGACTTGAAATTAAAAATATTTTTATAGACAGAAGTTCAAAAATAAATTCTTTAAATCTTCCTGAAGAAAAAATTTATTTTGTAGATGAAAAAATCCTGAAAAAGATTTCCACAACTGAAACTCCACCTGAAATTGTTGCTGTTGCTTATCAAAAAAAGTTTGTTTTAGAAGATTTGTTTAAAGAAAAAAATCCTTTAATAATAGTTCTGGAAAACATAAAGGATGCCGGCAATCTGGGAACAATTATCAGGACAGCAAAAGCAGCAAATTTTTCGGGAATTGTATTGACCGGAGAATGTATAGATATTTACAATCCTAAAGTTGTAAGGTCCTCCGCGGCTAATTTATGGAAAATCCCTGTAGTTTCTTTTGAAAAAATAGAGAATGTTAGGCAGGAAATAGAAAAATATGGGCATTTCCAGTTTTTGGCGACAAAAGTCGGGGATGATAAAAAACAGGCTTTATACCATGAAATTGATTATAAGCAGCCTACAGCGATTCTTTTTGGCTCTGAAGCGGAAGGAATTTCTGATAAACTGGCAAATCAAGCGGATAAATTTGTAAAAATTCCAATGAATGAAGAAGTGGAGTCGCTTAACTTGAGTATTTCGGCTGGAATTATTATGTATGAAGCTTTTAAACAGCGGTTAACTTAATTTTTTAGGCTCATTCTTTATTTTTTCTACGTCCTCTTTTAAAATTTCTATAGCGTTAAAAAGATCGTCTATAGAAATTTTAAAGTTTTCTCTTGCCTCATTAATAAAAGCTTTAAAATCCTGTTTTTCCATGTGTTTTCTCCTTTTTGGATAATTTTGACAACTCTGTTTGTCATTCCTGATAATTAATATTAATAGCATTTTTAAACTTTTTTGACAAGTGCGCTTGGTAGATTTGTATAATTAAATAATCATAATAAAATAATGAGCAAAAGATTTTTACAAAATATTGGCAAAAATATAAAAAACCTGAGAAAAGACAAAAAACTATCTCAGGAAAAATTTGGAGAATTAATTGGTTTAAGCCGGAATTCTATTGGCATGATAGAAAGAGCAGAAGTTAATATACATGTTCTTACATTGTATAAAATAGCTAAAGCTCTTGAAGTAGAGCCTTATGAATTGTTAAAATTCGATTAGTAAAAACTATAAAGGATTTGAAATGCAAAAAATTAACATCAAAACATCAAGAAAAAACGAATTGGTGGATATAACGGCGCAAATCAAAAGAACACTTGAATCTGTAGGAGTAAAAGACGGGATCTGTGTTGTTTTTTGTCCTCATACAACAGCAGGGCTTACTATTAATGAAGCTTTTGATCCGAGTGTTAAAGATGATGTTATTTTTAGTTTAAATAAAATTTCGCCTGACTATAGAGAATTTCGCCATTCGGAAGGAAATTCCGACGGACATGTGAAGGCAAGTCTTACGGGAAGTTCCTTGAATCTTATAATAGAAGACGGAAACATAAAATTAGGGCAGTGGCAGGGAATTTATTTTATGGAATTCGACGGTCCGAGAACCAGAGAAATTTGGATAAAAGTTATTAACGCTTAACCTTTCTTTACAAACGCACTTTTTCCAACTCACTTGTTTTTATAAATATATAGGATATACAAAATCTATATTAGGTAAATAACAAGAGTAAGGAGATAGTGAAATGTCAGCAACAACTTTATCATCATCAATATTATTAATGGCTGAAGCAGATAACTTTATGAAAATAGCAGCTGCAAAACAGGCTATGGGTCAGCCGCAAAATTTTCTGCAAAATCAAAATGATCTTAAAAATACATCGATTTTTTCAATGAAAAAACCTGATTAATAAGCTGATAAATTTATTTTAATATAGAAAAGCCCTGCAGTTTTAGCAGGGCTTTTCATTATTGTTTGTTAATTTTTTTAAACTACACCAAATATTTTTAAATAAAGAAATATTGAAGCGGCAATAAGTATTGTTCCGCTGAATTTATTAAAATGCTGCGAAAAAGTTTTTAAAACACTGGCTTTTTTAAATACTGAAGTAAATAACCCCGCGAAAATAAGAATTACGCTCTGTCCTAGCGCGTAACAGAAAAGTAAAATTCCGCCGAGCATTAAATTTGATTTTAATGAAGCGTAAGCCATAATTCCTGCAAGAATTGGCGTTGAGCATGGTGTTGATGCCAGAGCAAATGTGCCTCCTAAAACAATCGGATATAAAATCAGATTATTGTTATTGTTTTTAGGCATTTGTTTGATTATTGTCGGCATGGGTATTTCTATAATTTCCAGAAGGCTTAAGCCCATTATCAGGATTAATGAAGAAAGGACAAGCCCAAAAACCGGATTTGCATGAAATCCCAGTGCTTTTCCTGTAAGTGCTGCAACCATTCCCAATGTTGTTAATACAAGAGATAGTCCGAATACAAAACACAAGACCTGAATAACGGTTCTTTTTGTTGTGTTTTCTGAATATCCTCCGACATATCCCATTATTACCGGCAAAATACCTAATGTACATGGTGATAAAGAACTGACTATACCGCCGATAAAGATAAGAACGATAATCCATGGTGAAAAATGATGTAGTTGTCCTGAAAAAACGTCTATTAATATATTGTTCATTTGCTTATACTATCTAAATACCTTTCAATCTCTTCCTGTGGGATTGCCCCTTCTGTAACTTTTACTACTTGACCGTTTTTGTTAATAAAGACAAGTGTTGGAACTACTTTTACGTTGTATTTTTGCATTAAAGATTGTGTTTGAGGTGTTCCGTCTGCAACGTCAATATGTATAAATACAACTTTCCCCTGGTATTTTTGTTTTATCTGTCCATAATAACCTTCAAGTTTTTTGCATTCAGAGCACATTGCCTGGCTAAAATGAAGTACTTTAGGTTTATTTGCTTCTGCAAGTGCAGCTGCTGAAAAACTTTCTTTGTTAGGTCCCTTTATTGCATAATAAAGTAAAATCGGCAATGCAAACACTAAAAGGATAACGAGTAAACTTGATTTTCTGTTCATATTAATCTAACCTCCTATAATTTATATTTTAATTCTTTTAATTTATTCTGACAAATAAATTTGCAGAATTTAAAAAACTTTTATTTAAACCGATTATAATAATAGCTCGAAGTTAAGTAAATAAGTGATTCTCTACATGTCTAGTATTTGATAGAATAAAATATGCCCCAACTTAAATTTGTTTTCGGATTTATTAAAACATAAAAAGTTTAATTTAAATGGGCTTTTCCGAAAACAGAAATCTAAACCGAGAACGATAATCTATATAAATAACAAAAGAAAGAAAAAACATGCTTTTATTTAAATTAATACAGCTTCTTTTTGAAAATCCTCTTCATTTCCTGATATTTTTTATGGTACTTACAATACCACTTTTAATAAGTATAACCATTCATGAATGGGCGCATGGCTTTGTTGCTTACAAATTTGGAGATAATACCCCTAAAGAACAGGGAAGATTATCGCTTAACCCCTTCAAACATCTTGATCCTGTAGGAACTTTAATGCTTTTTATTGTAGGAATAGGCTGGGCAAAACCAGTTGAAATCAACCCAAATAATATAAATGGAAGATTTAAGCTTATGCTGGTTGCTTTTGCAGGACCTTTCAGTAATTTTATGCTGGCTATTCTGTTTTCTTTTATTATTTATTTGATTATTACTATGTCTAATTTAAAAGGTTTAAACCTTGAAACAAATATCTCTGCTTTGTTTGTAATGCTTTTAGGGATTATAGTAAGAATAAATATAGTTCTTGGTGTGTTTAATTTAATCCCGCTTCCTCCGCTTGACGGATCAAATATAGTCAGAAATCTTTTGCCGGAAGATTTAGCCGAATCTTATTTTCGGTTAGCTCCTTATGGCTTTCCTCTTTTGCTTGTTTTGATTTTTACCGGCATGATCGATCATATTTTTAAGCTGGCAGATTTTATTGAAATATATTTGTTGAAAATAATAGCTCTTCTTTTTGATCCTGTTATTAAGTTAATTTGATTTTTATATTCCAGCAAAAAGCGGTTCTTCTTTTAGAAGAACCGCTTTTTTATTATTTATAGAAATTATATACCTAAGGTATTACCACTGGTGGAGGTGTTACCACTGGTGGAGGTGTTACCACTGGTGGAGGTGTTACCACTGGTGGAGGTGTTACCACTGGTGGAGGTGTTACCACTGGTGGAGGTGTTACTGGTGGAGGATTTACTGGTGGTGGATTTGTTGGCGGTGGATTTGTTGGCTTAACAGGCGCATGTTTAACAGGTGCTTTATATGTTAATTTCGCACCGCCATATCCGGCAAGAGCTCCTGTAGTCGCATCATAAACACCTTTTCCGACAGTATATGCTTCATTGTTAGTACTTGTACCTTTAACTAAAACTTTTGTCGTTGCACCGGAAAGAAGTCCCCAAGTAGGTACTGCACCAAGTGCGCCAGTTGCAGCTCCTGCGCCCATTGCTGCTCCTGTGGCTACTAAATCTGTTCCTACATCTTTACAAGTCTGATTAAATTTTATTGCTTTTGCATTTTCCAGATTGTTTGTAGAGGTTATAGGTGTTCTACCTAACATTTTATCAACTACTTGGTTATAGCAACGGTTTGTTTCGTTGACTACTTTGGTCCATGCTCCTTGTACAGGCTGAAGAATACTCTTATCAACCCAGCCTGCGTTTTCTTTTTGTTTTTCAAAAAATGTTATTTGTTTTTCGTTTGCCTTTTTTAGAATTTGCACCACATCACTTGAAGGCTGTTTAGCTACTGTCTGGCTAATAGTGGTTGCTTCTTTTATAAGCATATTAGCCTCATTCCTCATTGGGGCTGTTGCACAACCGGAAACTGTAACAGCTGTAAACAATGCTGTTCCTGCAGCAAGCTTTCTTAATGGATTCATAATTTTTTTATACCTCTATCCCTTTCGCAAAAATGCGTTTATATAACGTACGTTTATTATAAAAACAAAAAAAATTAAAATTAATAACAAAAATTTTGATTTTTTTTAAAAAGATATGGCATAAAACATATTTACAGGGATAATTGATTTTACATATTTCTTAACATTTAATTTAATTTTAGAGGTTAAAAGCGAAGTATGTTTTGAAAATTTTTATAAAGGATATATTCAAATTTTTTGAAGCTGATAATTATAACTTTCTGATAAATTCTTTTTTTCCTGCTCATAATTTGCAAGAAATTGCCCGCAGTTGCTTCCTATGAGGTTTTCTTCAAGTTCGCCGATGCTTAAAATTACATCGTAACCAGCTTTGTTTAAAGCCTGTATAAGTTCATGATCTTTGTTTTTTAACAGTTTGTCAGAATTTAACTCATTAGAAAGTGCTTTAAAAGTAGGATTTACCGGTGTTATTTTTATTAAAAATTTGTCAGGTGAAAAATATTTTAAAAGTTCATGCGGATTTACAGGCATAGTATCAGCAAGAGCAAAATTAAGCGTTATTTTCTTTTCACCTTCTTTATAAAAGTCGTTTCCGTAGTCGGAAATTGCTTTAAAACTCCATTTTTTTACAGGGATAAGCCATGCCCTTTTTACTAAATCTGTTGTATGTATGGAAAATTGCATTTGGAATTTGTCTTTATAAAGTTTGTTTTTGATTTCCAACAGTTCTTCAAAGAATTTATCAGTACCTGAAGGAGCAACAGTTGAAATTGACGGCATAAGCCCCGGCGCATTATAAATTGCAGGCAATTCCCAAAGAACATCAAGGACGTTCAAATTCAAAGACGGCTCCCCCATCCTTGCAAACTGGATTTTAAATTTTTCTACAGGGATAATTTTGTCAGGATAACGATTTTTGACCATGTAATCAATTTGGGCAAGAAGTTCATTTTTCGAAAGTTTTCCTTCATAATTCCCTCCTGCATCGCAGAATTGGCAGTTTATGCAGCATCCGAAAAGGCTTGAAATTATCAGCACCCATTTTTCTTCGCGCGACAAAGGCGGCTGAATTGATTCAACAAATTCCACTCTTTTTTTGTTGTCAAATTCAGCTATATAAACAGTTGCTAAATCTTCTCTGCCAGTTTTTGCAATAACTTTCATAAAATAATTTTATTATAAAAAAATTCCTCTGTCATTGCGAGCAACCAAAGGAAGCGTGGCAATCTATCTAATAAACAATTTTAAGCATTAAGAAATGTAAAATTGATGAATTAAAACTATCATTATTTATTTTTCAGGGGCTTTTAACATACTAGAAAATGTATATATAAAGGAAAAAATAAATGATTTCACAAATTACTCCATCATTTACAACCATTAAAGCAAATAACAGCAAAAACATAAGTTTTAAGGCTAATTCCGAGCAGTTAGGTAAATTATTGTCAGAGACAGAAGGCTATGCTCTGAAAATCAAGCCCAGAGGAAAGGGATTTGTTGCTTTTATAGTGGATACAACGGAAGCATGTAAAAATTTGCTTGTAGAAGTGGTTGATCCTATTAAACAAATTCTAATGGATCCGCTTAATCCAAAATATATTAAAGCCAGCGCAAGGGGAGTAAGCCAGGAAAAAGCTATAAGCAATCTTGCAGCAAAGTTTCCGCAGTGTGGAAAAGATGTTTCAATTCAAACAATTAATCCTAAAGATTGCATCTTTCCTCGAAAAGACGCTTTAGGAGTTCTTTTCGGTATACCTGAACACAAGTCGACAAGACAAATTGATACAAAAATTCCTATGTAATATTAAGAATTTACTAAAGTTGTTTCGGTTTCAGGAATTTCTACATTTTCCATCGGGTATCCGCCTAAACCGAACATGCCTATTTTTCTATAGCATCTGTTGCAGAAAGTTTTATACACAACACTTGTGTTTGTTCCATCTACAAGGATTTCAGGGCTGTTAAATGAAGCAGGTTTTCCGTTGATGTATCTTGCAGTTCTTCTTCCTTTATCAGAGCCGCATTCTTCGCATACAGAAGTAAGTTTTACAACTTCGTCGGCAAGCGCCAGAAGCCTTGATACTATTTCAAAAGGAGCGGACATGTAGTTCATGTCAAGTCCTGAGCAAACAACATCAATTCCTGAATCGGTAAGTTTGCAGACTTCTCTAACTAAACCTTCGTCCCACATGTGAACTTCATCAATAAAGACTATATCAACAGGTCCGTTTATAAAACCTTCAATTAATTCGGATGATTGAATTCTGAAAGCTTTTACTTTTGACCCGTTTCTTGATTCAATAACTTCGCCGACTGTTCTTTCGTCAATCTGGGGGCTTAAGACAACAATATTTTTGTTTCCTATGGATGCTCTTTTAACAAGTCTGATTAATTCCCCTGTTTTTTCCGCTTTCATTGGTCCGACGAGAAGTTTTAGCATGAATCTCCACCCTTTTTTTAAGTCTACTATCCTTGATATTTATTTTAACAAACGTTTTAAATTTTAAAATCCTTAAAATGATTATACAAAAAGGGTTAATTTATTGACTACAAAAAATGATTTATTTTTACACTACTACATAAAAATATTCAGTTAACTATAAAATTTATTTTTATTTTGGTTTATAGTTTTCATATTAACAATGCAGGCTAGATTGCCACGTCGGTGCTTTGAACCTCCTCGCAATGACAGCTAAGCAGAAAGGCTAAAAATGCACGATTTAGATAAAAATATAATAATTAACAGGGCTGAAAAAAAGCTTACAGATGTTTTTCAGGAACTTGAGCTAATCAGGGAACTTAATCAGGAAAAAGTCTTACAAGCTTTTCAGGATAACAAAGTTGGCAGTGAACATTTTGCTACGGTCAGCGGCTACGGGCATGACGATCTTGGCAGAGAAATCATAGACAGGGTTTATGCGCAGGTTTTTAACTGCGAATCCGCAATCGTTAGAAATCATTTTGTGTCAGGAACTCATGCGATTGCATGCGCGCTTTTTGGGAATTTAAGCCATGGGGACAAGCTTATTTCTGTTGCGGGAAGACCTTATGACACAATGGAAGAAGTTATAGGTCTGCGCGGAAATGTAAAAGCTTCACTTAAAGGGCATGGGGTTTCTTATGAAGAAATTCCTCTCAAGAACAGTATTGATGTTGATTTAGAAAAACTTGAAGAAACAATTGATGAAACTTCTACAATGGTTTTAATCCAGAGATCCCGCGGTTATAGCATGAGAAAAGTTATTAACATGGAAGTCATGGCTGAAATAATTGAAATTGTTAAAACTAAAAATCCTGAATGTATTTGTTTTGTTGACAACTGTTATGGTGAATTCACAGAAACAATTGAACCAACAGACCTTGGCGCTGATTTAATTGCAGGTTCTTTGATTAAAAATCCGGGTGGTGGAATTGTTGAAACAGGCGGCTATATTGCAGGAAAAAAAGAATTGGTTGACCTTGCTGCAATGCGTTTGACTGCTCCCGGAATCGGCAGAAAAGGCGGTGCAATGCTTAATCAGTCGCGGCTTATTCTTCAAGGGTTTTTCATGGCTCCGGGCATTGTTCACGAAGCTTTAAAAGGGGCTATTCTTGTTTCTCAAGTGTTTCATGATCTTGGATACAAAACTGATCCACTTCCTGATGATCTTCGCTCTGACATAATTCAGGCAATCCAATTTGGTGACAGGGAAAAATTAATCAAATTCTGCAAAACAGTCCAGTCTTACAGTCCGGTTGATTCTTACTTGACCCCTATACCTGATCAGGTACCGGGTTATGAGGATGATGTAATTATGGCAGCAGGAACTTTTATTGAGGGTTCAACAATAGAACTCTCTGCGGACGGACCTTTAAGAGAGCCTTATGTCGCTTACATGCAGGGCGGACTTAATTATGCCCATGTTAAGCTTGTTTTAAAAGGAATTTTGCAGAAAATTTGTTAAAAAGACATGAAACAATTTTTGTGCTAATCTATTGATATTATTGATAAACAAAGAAGTTTAAAAGAGAAAGAGGTTTGTATATG
>Ga0209000_1000853_pt1 | contig 22929 bp, 16 predicted proteins | sample RifGroD2_FD_183998 | JGI IMG/M metagenome (GOLD analysis project Ga0209000, IMG submission 183998) | Groundwater microbial communities from Rifle, Colorado, USA - Groundwater D2 (SPAdes) (version 2) | ecosystem: Environmental > Aquatic > Deep subsurface > Groundwater | place: Rifle, Colorado... | reverse complement strand
CGAAGGCGACAGCACGTCCGGGTGCGTGATGCGCGCGCCCGCTGCCTCCTCGGCGCGCCTGCCGCCCAGGATGTGGATCAGGCCCATCGCCACCAGCGCGCCGCCGGTGAGCGTAAAGAAAAGCAGCATCAGGAACCTGCGCATCGGGCTGGGGGCAGGCGCCGCGGCCGCGCCGGCCTCGCCCCGGGCGGCCGGGTGGACGGAAGCGTAGCCGGGCACCCGCGGCCCGTACTGCGCCACGGCGTCCTGGTAGCGGCTGGAATAGGCGCCCGAGAGCGCCGCCGCCTTCTTGAAATCGTCCAGCATGCGCTTGTAGTCGCCCTGCTTCTCGTAGGCCAGGGCGCGGTTGAACCAGGCGTCGGCGAAATTGGGGTTAAGACCTATGGCGCGGCTGGCGTCGGTAGCGGCGTCCTGGGAGCGGCCGTTGCGGTTCAGGGACCAGGCCCGCATGTTGAAGGCCTGCATGTTGGCCGGGTCAGCCTCTATCACGTGGGTGGCGTCGCGCACGGCCTCGTCGTAACGGCCCATGAAATTATAGGCGTTGGCGCGCTCCAGGTAGGCCTCGTTATTGGCGGGATCCTTCTCTATGGCCAGGGAGGCGTAGCGGGCGGCGCTTTCGTAATCGCCCAGGCGGTTCTTGGCCAGGGCGGTCTTGAGGTAGGCTTTGGACTTGGAAAAATCGGGCGCGGCCAGGTCCGCCGCCGACTCCGACTTGGCATTGAAAGACCCGGCCAGGGCCTGGCCGGAGCTGACGGCCTCGGCCCCTTCGTCCGAGGCGCCGAGGGCGCGCTTGATCTCGTCCACTGAAGAAATGGTCTTGAGCGAAGGCACGTCCTTGCGGCTCTCCAGCAGGGTGGACAGCAGCTTGGCCGATTCGTCCTGCGGGTTGATAGCCATCGCCTTCCTGATGTCCGCTATGGCCCCTTTGCGGTCCTCGAGCGAGGCCCTGGCCAGCGCCCGGGCCTTATAGGCGTCCGGGTCGGAAGAGTCCAGCGCTATGGCCGCGCCGGCCGCCTTTTCGGCCAACCTGTGGTTGCCTATCTTGTTGTAGGAATCGGCCGCGGCGCCCTGCACCCAAGCCGTCTCTGGATAATCGGCGGTCACCTTGGCCAGTTTATTTTCCGCCTCGGTCTTGTCGGCCGGCGCGCTCTCCCGGGAGAAGACCCGGGCGCTGGCCGTGACCATGGCGTTGACCGCCGTCTGCCCGTCGCGCTTGCCGCCGTCCGCGCGCCGTAAGGCGGCGGGCGGCTCGCGCCCGTCCATGGTATGAAAGCCCAGCTCCAGGATCCTGCCGGCGAACTCCTCGTATTTCTCGCGTGGGATACGCCCCTCGTCCGTGGCGCTGTCCAGGTAGCGGAGCATGAAATAGATGCGCCCGCCGTTCTCGTTGCTGAAAGCCCTCCGCTCCTCGGCGTTCATGGAGGAATAGGCGCGGTGGAAAGCTTCGAACGCCTCTTCAGGCTTGGCGCGCAGGACGCCGCGCGCGGTGAAGAACGCTATATCCTGCAGGCGCATCTCTTCGGTATAAGGGCCGCTCCCCACTTCCGCGGGGGCGACGTCGCCCTTCAGGGGGATGTCAAAAGAACGTGACGCATCCCCGCTCCTTTCCGCAAAGGAGGGCAGCGGCAGGGCCGCGGTCAGGGAAAAAAGAAGAAAAGCAGAAAGTATCTTCCTCATAAGGATACACTTATCTGTCGCTATCATAGGATAAAAGGCCGGCGGCGTTTTGTCAAGGGCCCAGCGGCCCCTGGACCCGGGCCCTTTACCGCCTCCCGCCTGGGACCTAAGGCGCTTGCCTTCCGGCGCGCTTCAGCTAAACTATAACCACGGAACCATTTATGAACGCACGCAACACCATTCTAACCGCAGCGCTGGCCCTCCTGGCCGCCGCCCCCGCGCGTGCAGCGGCCTTCGGCCTCAACCTTTTAACCTCCGAAGATATTAAAGCCTCCAGCTTCTCCTCCGGGACGCCCGTGCCCGAGGCCGTGCTCTCCGCCATGGGCGACGGAGAAACGGCGTCCTACCTGGCCGACAGGGAGCCCGGCGCCGGCAGCGATGACAGGGCGGCCGCCCCCGGGAGCGAAAGCCTGGGCGGCGACGGCACCGTCAAGCTTTACCACCAGTGGCACAGGGAAACCCTGGAGATCCGCTACCGCGACGAGCGCGGCCGCGTGATCCCCGAAGCCCTGGCCAGGGTCAGGCATTTCATGCGCTGCCGGCTCACCGGCCGCGAAGTCGAGATCCCCGTAAAGCTCCTGGAACTGATAGACGCCATACAGGAGCGGCACGGCGGCCGCACGGTGACGGTGATCTGCGGCTACCGCAGCCCCGAGCTGAACGGCGCGCTGGCTTCCGATTCCGGCGGCGTGGCCAAGAAGAGCCTGCATATGCGCGGCCTGGCCGCCGACATAAAGGTAGACGGCGTGCGCACCTCCGCCCTGCGCAATACCGCCCGCTCGCTGCTGGCCGGCGGCGTCGGCTACTACCCCTCTGACGGCTTCGTCCACGTGGACGTGGGCCCGGTACGCTCCTGGTAAACCATGACTACAAAAAAATTCGCCCCCCTCTTCCTTTCCCTTATACTGCTCGCGCCGGCGCTCCCGGCCCGCGCCGCGGCCCCCGACACCGACACCCGCACCGAACTGCTTGAAGAAACCTCCGTCCCCCTCTCCCGGGCCGAAGCCGCGGCCTTTTTCGGCGGTCCCGCCAAGGACGACAGGGTACTGGTGATCCCGGCCATCCTTATAGTCATGGCCGGGGCCAAGGTCTGGAACGTCATCATGGACAACCGGCCCACCGCCGACCTGGACTCGGCCTACGCCAGCGCCATCCCCGGCTTCGATTTCAACTGGGACGACCTGGCCGCCTGGCGCAAGGTCACCAGGCGCTACCGCTTCACCATCGACAAAAAACTGCAGGGCCGCGCGGTCGACATCGTCTACGAGGTCTCGTTCTACCACGGCGCCATTCCCTCCCCGCAGAACCCCGCCCTGAAAGGGCGCTACATCGCTAATTTCACGGTGAAACCCCTGGACATAAAGCTTAAATGGGGCTGGAAGGTCTCCCTGCAGGCCGCCATGTCCAACCCGATGAACATCGGGACGGCCGAGGAACCGGTAGCCTGGCTCAACGCCGACCTGACCTGGCGCTACGCCAAACCGCTCAGCACCGACCCGGAAATAGGCGTAAACTCCCTGGCAGTGGACGGCTATGGCAAGCTCGCGGAAGCCGCCTACGGCCAGTTGGATATTTCCCCGGTGCCCGTAGCCGAGTACAGGGAGGACGCCCCCGCCCTCGGCTGGAATTAAGGGACAGATAGGCCCAGACGCGGCGTAGGCCCTAAAGCCCTTGTGTTATTCCGGGGCTGAGCTAAACTATATACGTAAGGGATCAAGGAGAACTCGACTATGAAAAATATACTTCTCGCCGCTACCGTCCTCGTCTCATCCTCTTCCTTCCTCTCGGCCCAGGGGGCCGCGACGGATGAAAACTATTTCAAGACCGGCAACGTCACCGTCACCGCGGAGGAGACGGTACGCGACCTGACCGACAAGGATATTTTCCCCGCCCCGCTCGGCGGCGGCGAAAAGGTGGCCGCGGCCGCCATCGTAAACGGCGGCGTGCAGGCCTGGAACGTCATCAACAGCGGCGCCCCGGACGCCAACCTCTCCAGCTCCTACGCCAGCGCCATCCCCGGCTTCTCTTTCAACTGGGCCAACTTCAGCGGCTGGAAGAAGAAAGAAGTAGTCTACACCTACACCATCACCAACCTGATGCAGGTGGACGTGATAAAGGTAAAGTACGCGGTCTCCTTCTTCTACAACGGCCAGAACCTGGCTCCCGCCAGGGAAGCCACCGACCCCATCAGCTCTCTGGCCCAGCGCAACCAGATAAAGGGCCACTACATCACCAACTTCACCGTGCGCCCGCTGACCATGAACATAAAGTGGGGCTGGAAATTCTCCCTGAACGTGCGCATGTCCGACCCGATGAACATCGGCAACGCCGACAACCCGGTGGCCTACCTGCAGTCCGACCTGAACTACATAGTCTCCACCCCGTTCTCCACCAACGGCAGCATGCAGACCTTCGGCGTGGACGGCCTGGGCAACTTCAAGGACCTGACCTCGCGGGACGAGAAAATGACCAAGAGCATCCCCGCCATCGAGCCGGTCGACGGCTCCACCGTGGCCTTCAACTAAAGAAGGGGACGTTCATTCCTAATTCCTAATTGTTCGCCAATAGCAGACCTAATCGAAAACCCCGGGAAAACCCGGGGTTTTTGATTAGGGGACGCTCATTCCTAATTCCTAATTGTTCCCGGCCAGCAGCTCGCGGCCCTTCGCTATAAGCTTGGATATCCCGCTCTGCTTTATCTCCAGTTCATCCATTAGCTCCTGGCCGTTGGCCCCGGCCTGCTCACGGCACAAATAGCAGTAGATTGCCCGCGCCTTGGCCGCCGCCCTTATGTGGCTCGGACGGAGGATATCCCCGCAGGCCACACCTGTCAGCCTGGACGCCTCCGCAAGAAGCTCCGCCCGCGGCCGGAGAGGGCGCTCTTCAACCTTTTCAGCTTTTCTGAGAATATCCTCTACGAGATCTTTCGTCTCTCCCGTGAATTGCGGTATATGCCGGCGGCCTGCCGCCTTTTCGCGCTCCAGTTCCGCAGCCTTTACCTCCATAGCCGCGATGTAGCGCGCCAAGGCTGCCTCGCCGCCGCCGTAATGCTCCAGCAGTCCAGACGCGCAAAGTATGCCGTCAGGTTCGCCGGTAACCAGCGCCCTGTGGCCGCACCAGGGATAGTTCTCCAGGTCCCGCAGGTCCTTCACCAGCCCCGCTCTTAGCGGATTCAAGTGTATGTATGGCGCTGCCTCCAGAAAATAATCTTCAGAGCAGCAGAGGATGGCTTTATACCGGTTCTGAAACAGATGCCCGCACCGGTTGCGGCGCAGGTTGTATTTGACCGCGTAGCCGGTCATCACGTGATGCATAAGCTCGCTGAGAGGGCGCTCCCCGCGTAGCAGCAGGAAGTGGAAGTGGTTCGGCATCAGGCACCAGGCCAGGCACTTGCCGCCGCAGCGCTTCAGCCAGGCCTCTAACCGTTCAAGGAAGTCCGCGTAATCCTCGTCCTGCGAGAAGATCTCCCGGCGCTCTATCCCGCGGGAGATCACGTGGTAATACTGCCCCAGCACGTCTATCCTGGCTTGTCTTGGCATAGTTTCCCCCTAACCTATGCCAATAGCTTAGCAGACCAGCCCGACAAGGGCCTGTCGACTTCCAAAACAGAACCGCCGGGCTTCCCCGGCGGTTCAATTAGGAATTAGGAATGAACGTCCCCTATTCGCGCCTAGTGCTTCGTCTTATTAAGACTGTATACCCCAACTTCTTTTTTTGTTGCGGAATCATACCAGTAGACCGAATCGCTTGATATCTTGAAACCAAAAAAATTCAAATCAGGGCTATAAACACATCCCCCACTGCAATAACCGAAGCTGATAACATCAGAGTACGCATCGATCAAATAGCTTTTTACGATATCATCTTTAATATCTTCTGGTGGCTTGCTTAAAAAAGTCGCATCGGCGAAATAATTGAGACATATGTCTTGAAACGTATAAATATTTGGACAGAGAATATCAATCTTCGGATAGCTTGCCGATACGCGATTTTGCTTCAAATTATAGAGCACTACTCCAGCATATTCCACCGTGCTATCAAGGCGCAACTTTTTATTAAGAACTCTATCATACTTGCTATGCCGAACCTCGACCTTGCTCAGGTTCAATGACTCGGCATTGATTCTTTTAGCGGCAGTAGTATCTACCCATACGTAAAAACCAATCCGATTCTCATCGTCTGCAAATACAGGTTTGCGTACAGGAATACCGGCTAAATACTTATTTATTTGCTTAGTTCTGGTATCCATTACGGAAAGTCCGTCAGATTCCCCCCAAGCCAAATAGTTGCCAGTTTTAGAGAATGTGAAATCTAATTTCCCTTTGCGGGGGAAACTTATCAAAAGTTCTGGCTGATTCCCGGTATGCTCCAGGTAATAAAAGGAAGCATCTTGCGATGCCGGATATGACCCTATAATTCTGTCTTTTCCAATAGGGTAGATAATGTTCCAATTGGTCTTTTTAAAAACAGAAACAGGTTCATCAGCATGATAAACTTTCGTATCATAATATTCGGGATAAACATCAACCCCGGTAGGTATAGGACCCGCCCCGGCACCACTTCCAACATATTTTCGACCCCATGGTTTCCTGACAAAGACCACAGGCTTCCCATCCTGATCCCATCTCGCGGACCTTATGCTTTCAGTCCACATTTCTTCATGAACCCGCACGCAGGCGCTTAACGCCATAACCGCCAAGACACCAAAAAGAATCTGTGCTGTGATATGTTTCATGGGGACGTTCATTCCTAATTCCTAAAAGGGCGGTGCTGTTCTCGGCAAGTGAGAAATTTTAATAATTCCAAGACACCCCCCATGCCTTTATTATAGAGCATAGGTCCATGCAGATGCCAGCCCGGAAAGAGACAATTAGGAATTAGGAATGTGCGTCCCCTGCCAAAAAAAGAACCGCCGGGGAATCCCGGCGGCTCAATTAGGAATTAGGAATGAACGTCCCCCTCTACTTACCGCAGCATTTCTTATGCTTCTTGCCGGAACCGCAGGGGCAGGGGTCGTTGCGGCCCACCTTGGGCTCTTCCCTGCGGACGGTCTCCACCTTAATGGTCTCGCCGCCCTGCAGCACCTCGGGATGCTTCTGCATCCATTTCTTTACCTCTTTGTCGTCGCTCACGTCCACGCCGGCCACCAGCATCTTGCGGTAGATGCCGATGATCAGCGAGCGCATCTGCGGGTCCTTGGCCTGCGCCAGGATCTGCGGCGACATCTTGTCCAGTTCTGCCGCCAGTTCGTCGTCGGTCTTTTCCGAGGCCGGCTTATCTTTAGCCGGGGCCGGGGACGCCTTCGGGGCCGCCGGGGCCTTTGCCGCTTTGGGGGCGGCCGGGGCCGGCGCGTGGGCCGGCTTCTGCGCGGCGGGGGCCTGGGCGAGGGCGTCTTCCGGCCTCTTACCCTCTTCCTTGCCGCCAACTATCTTCTTTAAGAAATCCCATGACATAGACAATTCTCCTTATTTGGCCAGCACGCCGGCTTTGTCCTTGAGGTAACAAGCCAGGGCGATGGAATGCAGTTTGGTCATCGGCGAGTCCGTGCGGGACGGCAGGATGACTGGGATATTGGAACCGGCCAGCAGGGTGGCCGACTTCATTCCGGCGCCGAAGAAACTCAGGCACTTGTAGACCGGGTTGGCGGCGTCCAGGTCGGGGAACAGGGCGATGTCGGTATTGCCGGGCACCACCGCGCCCTTGATGCCTTTCTCGGCCGCCAGTTCCTTGGAGAAAGAGATGTAGACGTCGTAGGGGCCTTCCACCACGCAGTTCTTTATCCGGCCTTCCTTGTTCATGTTCGCGAGCGCCTGGGCGTCCAGGGTGCTGGGGATCTTCTCGTTGACCTTCTCCACCGGGCAGACCACGGCCACGTTGGGCTTCTCCACGCCCAGCATGCGCATCATGTCCACCGCGTTGTTGACGATCATGGCCTTCTGGTCCAGCGTCGGGGCTATCATGATGGCCGCGTCGGTGACGGCGAAGAGCTTGTGGTAGTTGGCCTGCTCGAACAGCACAAAGTGGGAGAGCACGGTGCCCTCGGCCACGGCGCCGATCTCCTTGCGCAGGATGGCCTTCATGTAGAACTTGGTGTCCACGAGGCCCTTCACCAGGAAGTCGCCCTTGCCGGCCTTCACCAGGTCCACGGCCAGGTTGCACATCTCGGCGTAGTCGGACTTGTCTATGACCTCGAAGATACCGAGGTTCAGGCCCACTTTCTTGGCCATCTCCTCCACCTGGGCTTTCGGCCCGATCAGGATGCCGCCCGAGATGATCTTGTGGTCCACGCCCATCTTGCAGGCGGTCAGCACCTCGTCGTTGTTGGCGCCGGGCACCACTATGCGGTTGGTCTGCCCCCGCACCAGGCCTAAAAGCTCGTCAAAGTTCTTGAATTTCATCTGTTTCCTCCGGTGTAAGTTTAAGTTGGAACAAATCAATACTTCTTTATCAGGGCCGGGTGCCTGAGCGCCGTCTCGGCCGCGGTGCGCAGCGCGGTCATCTCGTCGCCGCCCGGGTAGGAGAGGATCTGCGCTATCCAGCCCACGCGGCGCTTTATCTCGGGCACCAGCACCTTATCGTAGGCCAGGCCGCCGGTGAGCACTATCGCGTCCACCCTGCCTTCCAGCACCGCCGCCATGGCGCCGATCTCCTTGCAGATCTGGTAGCTCATGGCGTGCACCGCCTCGCGGGCCTCGTCGCGGGTCATTTTATCGGGGTCGATGCCGCTGCCGGGCTTGATCTCGCCGGTCAGGATGTATTTTTCCAGCGCCACGCAGTCGGAAGTGCCGGTATAGGCCACCAGGCCGCCGCGCCCCTTGAGCTTGAGCAGCATATCCTGCTTGGTGTACTTGCCGCTGAAGCACATGGCCACCAGGCCGCCGGCGGGCACGCCGCCGGAGCGCTGCGGGGTGAACGGGCCGTCGCCGTTAAGGGCGTTGTTGACGTCTATCACGCGGCCGCCCATATGCGCGCCCACGGAGATGCCGCCGCCGCCGTGCATGACGATCAGCCGGCACTCCTCGTAAGGCTTGCCCAGCTGTTTGGCCGCGTGGCGGGCGCAGCGCTTCTGATTGAGCGCGTGGAAGATGGAGATGCGCGGGTTCTCCGGCATGCCGGAGTAGCGCGCCAGCGGCAGCATCTCGTCTACCACCACCGGGTCCGCGATGAAAGCCTTTATGCCGTTGGCGACGGCGATGTCGTGGGCGATGATGCCGCCCAGATTGGAGGAGTGGTCGCCCAGCACGCCTTCCTTCAGGTCCGCCAGCAGGGTGTCGTCCACCGCGTAGACGCCGCCCTCTATGGGCTTTACCAGGCCGCCGCGGCCTATCACCGCGTGCAGCTCTTTCACTTCTACGCCATGCTCTTTCAGGGCTTCCAGCGCCATCTTCCTGCGCAGGTCGAACTGGGAGGTGATCTTCTCGCGTTCGTAGGGCTTAAGGTCTTCCGGGCTGTAGCGGACGGTCTTGTGGAACACTTCCTTCTCGCCGCGGAAGTAGCTAACTTCGTCGGAGGTCGAACCGGGATTAATAACGAGTATGTTGTAGTCGGCCATTGGCTCCCCTATTTGAATTCCACGCCGTAGAGGTAAGGCGCGTTCTTTTTTTCCAGCGTAAAGAATATTTTTTTCCCGTCTTCGGCAGCGAACCCGGGCTGTTCCTTGGCCCCGTAGCAGTACTCTTCCTTGAGGCAGGCCAGCAGCACCGTCGGCTCGCCCCACGGGCCCCACGGAGCGGCGGCCTGCCGGGCGAGCACGCGCCCGGAAACGGGCTCGGAGTAAACGGCCAGGTAAGCCTTCAGGTGGTCGTTGTAGGAAACGGAAAACTCTTCGGGCATGTCCAGCAGCACTTCGGCGGCTTCGGACACGTCGGCGGTCCAGGGAGCGGAGGACCCCTCGGCGGTGTAGTATTCGTATTTTTCGCGGGCGAGCAGCTGCCCGGGTTTAACGCGCGCGAGGTCGGCGCCGTATTCGCCGGGGGCCAGGGCGGTGCGGCCGTAGACGTAAACCCAGCCGTCCTCATCCTCCCAGAGCGCGGAACCGAAAGCAGGTTCTATGTCGTTCCACAGGGAATAGCGGCCGTCGCGGCGCGCCTTGGTGTAAGGCCCGGCGGGGTTCTCGGAAGAGGCCAGCCCCTGGCCCACGCGGAAATAGTCGTACGGGTCGGGGCCGAAATTATTCAGGATGGAATAGAAGACGTAACAGCGCCCGCCCGTACAGAGGCCGGAGCGCGGCCAGAACTTGCGCAGCTGGCTGTACTCCTTCAGGTCACCGGAGAGCAGCGGCAGCGGCCAGCCGTTCTCGTCGGCCACGTAACTGAAGGCGCCGGCCTGCGCGTAGGGGGAGGTGCTGGGCGTCACGGCCGCGGCCCCGTCGATGATCCCCCACACCGGGGTCTGGCCGTCCGCCTTGACCTCTCCGGCCCAGACGTTATTGAGCAGCCACAGCGTGCGGCCGTCCTGGAGCGGCACCGAAAAATTCCCCCCGCGGCCCACCACGGCGCCGGTGGCGACCGGTGCCGACAGCAGCAAGGTCCCGCTGGAAACCGAGAATTCGGGCAGGCCGTTCTTCTGGGCGGCAACCGCCTGGACGCGGCAGAACAGCAGCGCGAGGGCGGCGGCGCCGGTAACGGCTTTTTTAAGGTCGAACCGCATTTTTTCTCCGGGACTGGGACAGAACGTCTTACAGAATACAATTTATAATATAATAGAAACCGCGGCCCTTGCAAATAGGGTTCTTTTTGTAACATATTCGTCATTGATTTTTAACGGCGCTCTGGTAAACTATAATCATGTTCCCGCGGATAAAGACCCTCTTAGCGGCCGCCTGCCTGATAGCAGCGGCTGTCTCCGCGCGCGCCGCCACCCCGACCCCCTCCATAACGGCCACCAGCACCGGGAGCGTCAATGCGGCCTGGGCGGGGGGCACCTCCCCTTTTATCGCGGCTATCTCTACCACCGCCTCCTTCACGGTATCCGCGGCCAGCGGTTCCGTTCTGGCGGCCGCCACGAATTATTCTTTCCTGGCCCCGGATACGACCTACTATTTCAAGGTAAAGTCTTCGGCCGACCCGGACGCCCTGTATTCCGCGGCGCTGTCCACCGTCACCCGGGTCAGCGCCCCTACGGCTCCCTTTTTCATATCGGAATATTTCGTCTCGGATACCGCGGCCGGCGCGGGGGCCAGCGTCGGCTGGAACATCAACAGCAACCCCACCTGGACCTCGTACGACGTAGAATACCGGAAAGCCGGCTTCCCGGCCGCGACGGCGGTAAAAAATTACCCCCCGGTCATCATCAGCGGCCTGGAGGCGAACACCACGTACTACGTGAAGCTGCGCGCCAGGGGCGTGGCCGGCATGCTCACCGCCTACACCCCCGAGATCTCCACCGCCACCCTGGCGCTGAAAGTTACCGGGGTTTCCCACACGGTGCATGAAACCAGCGGCACGGTAGCCTGGACGCCGGTCAACGGCGGCACCCAGGCCGAACAATCCGAGGGCTACCGCCTGATCCTTTCCACTTCGGAACTGCTGAACCCGCTCAAGATAAACTGGCAGACCGCCCTGCCCTCCAGCGCCTCCACGCTGCTGGACCCGCTGGACCGCAACACCACCTACTACTATAAAATGGGCTCCCTCAACTGGCACGGGGCGGCGAACACCGGGGATATCCGCTACTTCACCACGCTGGCGTCTAGGCCGGCTAACCTGGCCCGCCTGGCGCTGACCGACGCCGGAGCCACGCTGGGGTGGACCGCTCTGCCCAGCTATCCGCAGGCCGCCACGGCCCTGGGCTACCAGCTGGAAGCCTCCACCGGGCTTTTTACCGGCGCGGCGGTGATCCACTCTTCGGCCTCCTACGGCACGGAACTGAGCACCCTTACGATAAACACGCTGGAGGCCAACACCACCTACTATTTCAGGACCTCTTCGCTGAACCTGGCCTATAACCCCAACTACACCGCGGCGGTCACCTCGGTGACGCTCGCGCTGCCGCTCTCCCCCCACCCGTCCCTTACGGCCGTCTACCCTTCGGCGCAGGACATCACCATCGATTTCACGCCGCTGGAAGTCACACCGCAGGCCTTCTCCTGCGAAGGCTACCGGGTGGAGGCCACCACCGGCGCTTTCGGCGGCACCGCGCCCGTCTTCTCCTCTACCACCTACAACAACCAGGCCGAGCTCCTGACCATAGCGAACCTGGCCCCTAACAACGTCTACCAGCTGCGCATAGCGACGCTTAACTGGGAGCGCACCCCCAACTACACGGTCCTGCCTTCCACCCGCACCGGCTTCCCGGTCAACCTGCAGAACGTAACGCTGGACAGTGTCTGGAGCTCCAGTGCCGTAGTGAGCTTCACTTCCGGCATAGCGGCCGAGGGGCACGTGGCCCAGGCTTCCGTAGACCCCTATTTCCAGGCTTCCGACGTCACTATCTTTACCCCCAACCCCCTCGCGACGACCATTTCCATAATCGGCCTGGACCCGAACACCACCTACTACTACCGGGCCGGCGCGCTCTATAACGGCACAACCATCTACACCAACACCACGCCCAACATGCGCCAGACCCTGCCCGTGACCGTGGCCGGCATGAACGTCAGCGCCGTGTTCTATTCCAGCGTTACCACCTCCTGGACCCCCCTCTCGCAGGCGTCCCAGGTACTGGACGCGGACAGCTACCTGCTGGAAGTGGCCACCACTTCGGCCTTCACCACGGTGCGGTCCTCTTCCCGCACCTACGAGGCGGCCCTGGGCAGCCTTACCATAAGCGGCCTGGCGCCCAACACCACCTATTATTTCCGGCTCGGCAGCGTTAACGAGCAGAATTTCGCCAACTACACCGCCGCCCATTCCACGGCCACGCTGGCCAATCCGCCCGTCCCGCAGGTTTTCGGGCTGACCCCGGCTTCGATAACCCTGACCTGGCTGGCTAACTCCAACCCGGCCGACACGCGCTACTTCGTGGAGATGGCGGACAACTCAAGCTACTCGCCGGCCGAAACCTCCTCTACCACGATGCTTTCTTCGGCCACCTTCTCCGGCCTGCTCCCCAACACCACCTACTACTCCCGGGTGACCGCCATAAACCGGCTGGGACGCCTGACGCCCATAGTAAACTTCTCCCCCATGGCCACCGGCGCGCACGACCCGGTGGCGGCGCCCACCAGCGGCGTAGGCGTGACCGGCCTTACCACCAACTGGACCGCCGGCGGCAACACGGCGCTCATCACCAATTACCGCTCGCAGATCTCTTCCAATACCGATTTTTCGGGGACGGTCCTGTCCTCGGTGACGCAGAATCTTTACGCCTCGTTCGAAGGCCTGGTCTCGGACGCCAGCTATTACCTGCGCGTCTCGGCGCTGAACCTCAGCGGCGTGCCCACCGACCCGCCGGTCTCGCTGGGAACGGCCCTGACCCTGCCGGCCACGGCCTACATCCTGCCCTGGCAGGACACCTTCTCCGGCATGATGACCGACGGCTTCACCGTGAACTGGGCCTCCAACGGCAACTCTTCCCATACCGTCTACCAGGTGCAGACCTCCACGGCGGAGGACTTCTCGGTCATCAACGCCTCCATTTCCGCGCAGGCCCTTAATTGCGCCTTCGCCGACCTGCAGGTCCACACTACCTACTGGGTGCGCCTGCGGGCCATGGGCCAGAGCGGCATTCTTTCCGCCTTCGAGACGGCCGGCTCCACCCGGACGCTGCTCTCTTCCCAGCTTAACGTGAGCGCCCAGCAGGACAACCTGATCACGCTGGAAACCTCCTACGGCACCATCTCCGTGCTGGTGCCGCGCGGCGCCATCGGCGGCGCCACCAGGCTGGAGATCATGCCCTCCACGTTCACGCTGCCCGGGCCGCTGTCGGCCGTCTCGCAGCTCACGCCCACCGGCATCGGCCTGGTGATAAATTATTTCCCCCCCACCCTGATCCGCAACACCATCACCATAACCCTGCCATACAGGATCGCCGACCTGCCGGCCGACATGCGCTCGGACAGGTCCAAACTTATCCTCGCCCTTTACGACGAGATCCACGGCATCTGGGTGCCGCTGCCGTCTATCTCCGACACGGGCAATAACAGGGTGATAGGCCAGACCTGGCACCTGTCCACCTTCCAGATCATGCAGACGCAGCCCGAGGCAGGCCTGGGCAAGGTAAAGATCTACCCCAACCCGTACCGGCCGAACTCCGTCTCCGACGTCATGCATTTCACCAACGTGCCGCCCCTGGCGAAGGTTAAGATCTACACTTTTGTCGGCGAGCTGGTGCGCGAGGTGCGGGCCGACGTGAACGGCATGGCCCACTGGGACGGGCTCAACGACGCCGGCCGCAAGGTGGCCAGCGGCGTCTATATAGCTTTCATACAGACGAAGGACAAGAAAAGCCAGAAGAGCTTTAAGGTGGCGATAGAGCGATGATCACCAGGACCGGCGGGCAACGGGCGGCGCGCGGGACGGCTTTACTGCCGGCCCTGCTGCTTTGCGCCGCGCTGCTGCCGGCGCCCGCCGCGGCGCCCAGTTCCTTAAGATCGCGGCCGGCGCGCGCGGGGCCGCCCTGGGCGAGGCCTATTCGGCGCTGGCCGACGACGCCTTCGCCCTGGACTGGAACCCGGCCGGCCTGATAAACGTGAAGAGCAATTCCATGGTCTTCATGCACTCCCCCTACCTGGCGGGCACCTTCGTGGACTATTTCGCCTACGCGGAGACCGCCGGCGACGTGGGCGCGTGGGGCGTTTCGTTCAAGTACATGAATTACGGCAAGATCAGCGAGACCGATTCGAGCGGCATGGAACTGGGAAATTTCAACCCCTACGACTCGGCCCTCAACGTCGGCTTCGCCTGCTATATCACAGGCTTCAACAAGGACCCGGAAGAGCGCTTCGTGCTGGGCGCCACCGGCAAGTTCGTCAGGTCGCAGATAAAGGGCTCGGACAACACCGTTTCGGCCGACATGGGCATCATCATGCCTTACATGTTCGAGAACCGCTTCCGCCTCAGCCTGGCGGCCCAGAACATCATGGGCACCCTGCGCTACGACAAGGAGGAAGCCACCCTCCCCCTCATCCTCCGGCTCGGCAGCGCCACCAGCCTTACGGACCATTTCACGCTCACGGCCGACGTGGTGGCGGCCCGGGACAACCTGCCGTTCCTGGCCATGGGCGGCGAGCTGAAGCTGGCCGTGCGTGAAGAGACGGACGTCTTCCTGCGCAGCGGTTTCAACACTCGGGCGATCTCCGACCTGGGCGGCACCCGCAACGTGGCTTTCGGCGCCGGCGTGCGCTATAAAGCCTACTGGCTGGACTACGCTTTCTCGCCGTTCGGGGACCTGGGCTCGGTGCACCGCGTCTCCGCCGCTATAACTTTCTGAACTTACAGCGCCAATAAAAAAGCCCGGCCGAGCCGGGCTTTTTTATTTTACGGCGGCCGGCCTAACGCGCGGCTTCGCCCTCCCGTTTGGCCGTAAGCGGGAAAGACATCACCAGCCAGGCCCCGGAGAAAACCACGCCCAGCGCCGGATAGAAGCCGGGCGCTATGGAGCCGGCGGCTTTCAGGGCGGAAACCCAGAACGCCGTCACCCCCTTGGCGAAACGGTAGGTGAAGGCGTCGGCCACCTGTTTGGCGCGGTAGCGCGTGTCGTAGGAGAACGGGATATAAAGCGTTTCCTTGGACGCGCGGAAGATGGAATAGTCCATGCCCTTGAACAGCAGGAAGGCCGTGGAAGCCAGGCCCAGCGAGGGGTAGAGAAACAGCAGCAGGCAGGAGACTATATGCACCGCCGGGATGGCGGTGAGGATGCCGCGGCGCGGGATGTAGCGCAGCAGCAGCGGCGTGAGCAGGAACTGCATGGAGAACGAGAAGATGTTCACGTTCATCCAGAAGTTGCCCATGTAGGCCGTCCGCCCGTCCTTGCCCGGGATGAAGTCCTGCACCAGCTGGGTGAAGCGGAAGTCCAGCGCGGTAGCCACCACCTGCGCGGAGAAGATGATGAAGGCGATGAACAGCACGGTGCGGTTCTCAAGCAGGATGCTCAGGTGGAGGTGGCCTTTCTTGCCGCCGGCCTCGTCCGCGGCCGGTTTGGGCTCCCCGGCTTTGCCATAGGCTATCCAGAACAGCGCGGCGGCCGGCAGGATCATAACGGCCGCGAAAAGGACGAACAGGTCGGTGCCGAGGCCCATGACATAATGGCCTATCAGCCAGCCGCCCGTTAGGGAGCCCAGCGCCCCCAGGCCCGCCACGGGGCCGTTAAAGACTTTTCCTTCCTCGTCCTTCAGGACGCTGTTGATGAAGGACCAGTACTGCTCGGAGATGATCACCACGTAGGATTCTTTGAAGACGAGCAGGAAGAAGGCGAACCAGCGGCCGGCTACTCCGAGCAGGGCCCAGGCCAGCGCGAAGAAGACCGCGCTGCCGAGCATGGAGACGGCCATGGCTTTTTTTGCGCCGTAGGCCGAGAGCATGCGCCCGTAGCCGTAGATCATGGCGGCCATCATGAACGGCACGCAGGCGATGGCGTAGGGCTTGTACTCGGCCCCGAAGTGCTCCATGAAGATGGCCTCGGCCGGCGAGCGGATGAACTCGTAGCCGCAGAAGAGGAACATGGCCGACAGGCCGCCCAGGAAGACCGCCACGGCCACGTGCCGGCCCCGTTGGGTTTTTAGCGCAGCGAGAAGTGTGCTCATTGTCTTTATATTATCCCAAATAAGCCCCCCGCCCACAAAACTCCCGGGCGGCACAAGCCTGAAAAGCAAGAGCCCGCGGACACCCGTATTATAAGGGGCCGCGGACTCAGGGATATTCTAGCAGACGCCGGGCTATTGTCAAGCCCCCGCAGATCAATACTTGAACTGGCCGCCTTCGTAGATCGTGACTTTCTTGCCGTTCTTCAGCGTGGCGGTCACTTTTTTATCCTCGGTGTTCACCAGGTCCCAGTGCACGGCCGACTTGTTGTAGCCGAGCTTTTCCTTAAGCTCGGGAGTGAGCTTGCGGATGTCCCCGGCGTAGGTATCGCTGTAGGAGGAGCCCACGGCGATGTGGGAATTGCCGTACTTGCCGCCGTGGTTCTCGTCGAACAGGGTGTCGGCCATGAACTTGTCGATCTTGGAGAAACGGCGGTCGGTGAGCGAATACTCGCCCACCTGGGCTGCGCCGCGGTCGGTAGCAAGGGTGCCGCGCACGAACTTCTCGCTCTTCTCCGCGTTGATCTTCACCGCGCGGCCGTCCTTGAACTCCAGGCGCACGCCCTCCACGTAGTTGCCGTCCTTGAACGACGGGAAATTGGCGTAATAGACGCCCTTGGTGCCGCGCCAGTCGGGCGAGGTGAACAGCTCGAAGCTGGGGATATTGTGGCCGCTGACGCCGATGAAGTTGCGCTTCTCGCCGAACTTCACCTCCAGGTCCATCGACTTCGACTCGGTGCGGATGGTGTCGATGCCGAGCGAGTTCAGCCACTTTTTGATCTTCGTGCTGTCGCGCATGATCTCTCCCCACTTCTTAGCGGGGTCCTTCACGTCCAGGTAGCAGGCCTTGGCCACCTGGCGGGCGTATTCTTTAAGCGAGAGCCCCGCCTGGCGGGCCAGTTCCTCGGTGGGATAGGTGCACAGCGTCCAGCCGGCCAGGCCCTTCTCCTCGTTGGCCACGCGGATGCTGCGCAGGTCGTTCCGGGTCAGCGTCATATCCATCAAACTGGACTCGGGAGCGCCCTTGAGGTGTGTCAGGGAAGCGGGGGCCCTTATGACCATGTCGCCGTTTATCGAACCCCAGAACTCTTTGTCCCCGGCGAAGAGGAACCGGCGCTGCTCATGGGTGCTGGCGTTGTGCAGGGCCACGTCCATCATCGGCGTGGGCAGGAATCTCAGGAAAACGTTGAAGCCGCGTTTTACCAGCTTGGCGTAGAGCACCTCGGCCAGTTCCAGGCCGGGCGCGTCGAAGCGCAGCTGTATGGTGTCGCCCTTCTTGAAGCCCGGGCGGGCCGTGGTGACGCCCCAGATGAGGGCCTCGGCGTAGTTCTCAAGCTGTTTTTTGGAATAGATGGCCATGTTTTCCTCCGTAAAAGTCTTAAAGCCGCTGCCTAAATTATATGTAATTTTTTGTACCATATGCGGAGAAGCACAAGGAGGGCGCATGGGCGGATATCCCGACAGAAAGAAAATTTTAAAGAGCATCCTGGCCGAACTGCACGCCGGGCTGCCGCTGGAACAGGCGAAGAAGAAGTTCGAGGCCGAAATAGGCCCGGTCACCTCCAGGGAGATCTTCGAGCTGGAGCAGTCCCTGCTGGAGGACGGCGTGCCGCCGGAGGAGATCAAAAAATTCTGCAACGTGCACGCGCTGCTGTTCGACGGCTCGCTGGAGAAGAGCATGCAGGACCCGGCCGACCCGAACCACCCGGTGGCGCTGTTCAAGGCAGAGAACGCCGAGATCAAGCGCCGCGTGGATTCCGCGAAGGCCCTGCTGCCGTCCCTGAAAGAGGGCATAGGCGCCGACTGGGTGCGCAATATCTTAGAGGAGCTGCGCGCCGTGGTGAAGCATTACGAGCGCAAAGAGCAGCTGTTGTTCCCGTACCTGGAAAAGGCGGGCTTCTACGGGCCGTCCAAGGTGATGTGGGGCAAGCACGACGAGGTGCGCGGACTCCTGAAGAAGGCCCTCGCCGCCGGCGCCGGAGAGTTCCCCGCGGCCGCCGAAGCCCTGCTGGAGGAAGTGGACGGCATGATCTTTAAAGAAGAAAGCATCCTCTTCCCGGCCGCCCTCGAAAAGCTCAAGCCCGCGGACTGGGGCCTGATCTTCCGCGAAAGCGCGCAGGCCGGCTACATTTTCATAGAGCCGCCGGCCACCGCGGCGGAGGCCCTGGACATAGCGCAGAACACCTCCTCCCTGGCGGGGGCGCTGGTCACCCTGCCCAGCGGCAACCTGTCGCTGACGGACCTGACCGCGCTGCTCAACGCGCTGCCGGTGGACCTCACCTTCGTGGACGCCGACGACACCGTGCGCTACTTCTCGGAGGGCGCGGACCGGGTCTTCCTGCGGGCCCGCTCCATCATAGGCCGCAAGGTGCAGAACTGCCATCCGCCGCAAAGCCTGGGCGCGGTGGAAAAGATCCTCAGCGGCTTCAAAGCCGGCACCAGGAGCTCCGAGGAGTTCTGGATAAACATGAAGGGCCGCGTGATACACATCCGCTACTTCGCGCTGCGCGACCCGGCCGGCCGCTACCTGGGCTCGCTGGAAGTCACCCAGGATATAACCGGCATACAGCAGATCAAAGGCGAAAAAAGGCTGGCTTAATATGGCTCAAAAGACCGCTGACCTCAACAAAACCCTCTACGACCTCACCAAAGAGTACCCGGAACTGGTAGATCTCCTGTTCGGCCTGGGCTTCATGGGGGTAAAGAGCCCCGCGATGCTGGAAACCCACGGTAAACAGATGACCGTGAAGACCGGCTGCGGGCACCTGGGCCTTGACCCGGCCAAGGTGGCCGCCGCGCTGCGTGCCGCGGGCTTTACTGTAATAGAATAGCGGCCCGCCCTGCGCAGGCCGAAGGGCCCAGGCCGGCCTGGGAACATTGCCGCCAGAAAGGGGGCCCTTGGCACCTGATAGAGGAGCGTTTTGAACGCTAAAATATCAGTAATGAAATTGAACAACCTTTTTCTCGCCACCGCCCTCCTGCTTCCTTCTTTTGTCTTAGCCCAGGCCCAGACCGATTTTTCGGGCCTGGAAGCGCTGGACGCCGCGCAGTTCAAAGCGCTGCCCCTGCCCGAAGGGCTCCCCTCTGAAAAGAGCTGGGGCGTGAACTATATACTCAAAGGCGTGGTCTCCGTCAGCGAGGCCGGCCCCTTGCTCAACACCGTAGACGGCCGCCTCTTCAGGCTGGACCTGAGCGCCAGGAAAGCCGCTAAATTCGACGGCAAGACCGTGCTGGTAGAAGCCCAGGCCAAACAGGCCGACGACCTCGCCCTGCTGAAGGTAGTGGAAATTTCGGAGTACGAGCCCAAGGCCGGCGAAGTGGTGCCCGCCCCGTACCAGCCCCGCCGCCGCACCGCCACCCTGCTGGAGAACAAGGACGGCCGCATGGTGATGGGCAACGTCCGCATGTCCAGTTCCGAGGTCCCCGCCGTAAATTCCTACGAGTGGACCACCATGACGATCAAGCCGGAGCTGATCAAGAACATCTACCTCATCAAGAAGCCTTTCAAGCCGGAAGTCGTAGCCGCGCATTCCTTCTTCGTCTTCACCTTCGAGAAGGGAGGCCTTAAGGACGCGCAGGGCAATGAACCCATGGCGCTGGCCCTGAGCATAGAGGGCAAGACCCGCGTGGGGCAGAGCTTCTCCCCGCTTACCGGCCTCAAGAACAGCTTCGGCATCAACTGGTCCCTCTCTACCTGGGAAGAATACGCCGCCCGCACCATCCACGAAGAGAAGGGCCACCTGGTGCCCTACCCGGTGCTGCTCTCCCACGCCGAAAAGGCCGCCCTGCTGCGCGAGTCCATGACGCAGGCCGCCGTGGACCGCGAAGGCGAGTTCTACCACACTGTCAAGAACAACTGCACCAATAACCTGCTCATCCTGCTAAACCGCGTGCTGCCGCAGGACAAACAGATAAAGCTGTGGACCATCCCCTACATGGTCTACAATGTAAAGGCCACCATGCCGCTGATGGTGATCAGCAACCTGCAGAAGAAGGGCATACTCGGCGCCGAGTTCACCGAATGATACGCCGCCACCCTCAACACCAGGCTGCCCTGACCGCCACCCCAAAAAAAGAAAAGGCCCGGGAAACCGGGCCTTTTTCTTTTTCAGGGCGCGTCCTTACAGCTTGACGCGCTTGTCTATGACCTTGCGGATCTTGCCGGTGCGCAGCACGCGCTCTATGGAGCCGGGCTTGAGCACCTCTATCTCCGGCTTGTCCAGCCACTTCATGCGCACGCTCTCGTGCAGGTCCTCGCAATGCTTCTCTATGGCGCGCCACAGCAGGTCGCCCAGCTCGCCCGCGCGGGCCAGCGCCGCCGGGTCCTTAACCTCCACGCGGAGTTTCAGTGTGTCGCGGTGGCCTTTCTTGTCTATCACCGCCTGGAAGTTGAAAGTCAGGTCCGGCACCCGGCCCAGCGCCTCCTGCAGATCGTTGACGAACAGGTGAGCCCCGCCCACGTGGATGCGGTCGTCGCAGCGGCCCAGGATCTCGAACAGCTTTTCTTTGCGGCCGCAGGCGCAGGGCTTCAGCACCCAGCGGCCCAGGTCGCCCACGCGGTAGCGGATGATGGGCATGTGTTTCTTGGAAAGCCCGGTCACCACCAGCTCCCCCACCTCGCCGGGACTCACCGGCTTAAGGGTATCCTGGTCCACGAACTCTATGAACTGGCTGTGGGCGAACAGGTGGTGCTCCCCCTTCACGCAGGCCGGGCACTGGAAGCCGATCACGCCGGCGTCGGCCGTGGCGTAGCCGCCGGAGCGCACGTCCACCCCGGGAAAAACGGACTTGAAGAACTTCACCATCTCGTCGCCCACGTACTCGCCGCCGTAGAAGATCTTCTTGATAGCCAGCCGGTGTTTGCCCTTATTGGCTTTAACGTACTCCGCCAGCTTCACCAGGAAGGACGGCAGGCCTATCACGGCCGTCACCTGGAAATCCTCCAGGTAACCCGCGATGTTTTCCAGCGGCAGGTTGCTGCCCACCGGCACCGAGATGGCCTTGGTGTAGGCTATCGCTTTCTCTACTGAAAGCCAGCTGGACCAGAGGTTGCCGGCGATGAAGAGGTTGGCGATGGTGTCCTTCTCGTTAAGGCCGGCAGCCTCGTACGTGAAGGCCAGCATCCGGCAGGTATGGTCGTACTCGTGCTGGTCGTAAAAAACGTATTTCGGCTGGCCGGTGGAGCCGCCGCTGGCGAAGAAGATGCCGCGCTGCACCTTGGAGGTCAGCAGGTCGGAGCTGTCGGGCGGGGTGTTCTCCAGCACGTGGTGTTTCTCCAGGAACGGCACCTTCTGGAAATCCTCCAGCGACACAATGCGAGGCACGCCTTTAAAATGCCGGCCGTAGAAAGGGCTGCGCTTGCGGGCGTGGTCCACCAGTTCGCTCAGGCGGTCCAGTTGGGAGGGCTTCTCTTCTATCGGCACCCAGTTCACCAGCGACATCATCGGGTAGATGCCGTCGTGCGGCGAGCCGTTGGCTTCCTCGAGCATCTTGCCGAGCTTCACCACCCGGGCTATCCCGACGGGGCCCAGCGTTTCCAGCACTTTCTTGCGCTCTATGGAGCCGCCCACGCCCACGGTCTGGATATAGCCGCGCATCGGCATCAGCAGGTCCCGGACGGCCTCTATGCTTTCCACGGTCTTGACGTAGAGCACGCGGTTGAGGGGCGAGACCCGGTACACCGGGTCCTTCTCATAGATCACCGTCCAATCGGTTTTCGGCGCGGAACTTTCGTAAGCGGCGGCGCCCAGCGCCATGTCCACGCGGGCCAGCTGACGGGCCCTGTTTATCTCCACCTTTTCGTCGGGGGAAAGCTTGCCCTGCGGCAGCTCGGCCGCCAGGTCGGAGAAATGTTTCTTTGAATATTTGAGGAAATCCGAGGCCAGCGCCTTATGCTTTTTGGCCGGCGCGATAATATAGAGAGTATGCAGCGACGAGCAGGCCGCCTGGTCCCACAGCGAGGCGTCCACGGCCGCGCGGCGGGCCACGTTGTCCATGCCCTCGTACTCTATGCAGCTGTCGAACACCACGCCCACGCTGGTCTTGGGGCCGAAACCCTCCACGCGCACGTCGATAGGCGCGATCCTGCGGTAGCTCTGCACCGCGTCGTAGCCGCCCCAGACGAACACGGCGTTGACGTGCTTCAGCGCGGCCTCCTCCAACCCCTGGCTGCCGCCCTTCCAGCTGACGATGGCGGCGGACTTGGCCAGCACGCCCTTCTCGTCCACTTCGTTGAGGGCGTCCATGAAAAGGTTAATAAAGTTGGACCCGCCCGAGGCGAGCTTCACTATATTTACGTTCTTGGTCAGGAAGCCGATCACCATGGAGTCCAGGATGCCCAGGAACACGTTGCCGGCACCTACGTGCAGCACCACGCCCTTGGGCAGCGCGCGCACCAGGCCGGAGTAGCCGCGGCGCTCTACCGGGGCCTCCAGCGCGTAGGGGATGAACAGCTCCATGTTCATGCGCTTGATAAGCGTCTGTTTTTCAAGGATCTCGGGGATGACGTCCAGGCTCTTCTCTATGACCGGCCCGGAGAAAGTGATGTGTTCCTTAAGGTGGGCGAGCGCGGC
>Ga0209000_1000851_pt1 | contig 22969 bp, 26 predicted proteins | sample RifGroD2_FD_183998 | JGI IMG/M metagenome (GOLD analysis project Ga0209000, IMG submission 183998) | Groundwater microbial communities from Rifle, Colorado, USA - Groundwater D2 (SPAdes) (version 2) | ecosystem: Environmental > Aquatic > Deep subsurface > Groundwater | place: Rifle, Colorado... | reverse complement strand
GTGATAATTTTGTTTTCTTAGCTACTTCTTTTACTAAATCTTCTTTGTTCATAAGAACCTCCCTTAATTAGATAACTTTGCTATATTACATGTTAGTGCCAATAATTACAATGATATTTGAAGAATTATAACAAAAAAAACTGTAATTATAATAAAAATGAATTTATAGAACTATATATATAAGTACTTCTTTTATCGAAGTATGATTTAGGCGGGTTAATTTATTATTATATTAGCCTCAATGAAATTAGTGTTTTATAATAAATGAATCAAAAAATAGAGGTCTAATATATGCAAAATAAACTGAAAATTTTAATATGCGCATCGGAAGCCGTGCCTTTTGCTAAAACCGGCGGACTTGCCGATGTTGCGGGGACTTTGCCGAAAGAACTTGCAAAACTTGGGCATGACGTAAGATTGGTAATGCCTAGATATTATATGATTGACAAAGAAAAATACGGTTTAAAAGAAATTCCGGGTGCTATGGGAACACCACTGGGGGTTCTTGGAGAAGTATGGTGCGGTGTTTTTGAAGGAAAGCTTCCCGGCACTGATATTCCTGTATATTTCATAGAGCATGAAGGATATTTTGGAAGAAAAGGCATTTATAACGACGAAACCGGTCAGGGCTTTATGGATAACGACAACAGGTTTGCGTTTTTCTCAAAAGCCTGCCTTCAGCTTTGCAAAAAATTAGACTTTTATCCTGATGTGATTCAGGCAAATGACTGGCAAACCGCAGCAATCCCTGTGTTTTTAAATACAGATTACAGGCATGACAAACTGGGAAAAGCTGCAAGTATTCTTACGATTCATAATATGCAGTATCAGGGCGAGTTTTATGAAGGACTTATGGATGTTCTGGGCGTTGGCTGGGAGCATTTTAATTACCTTGAGCTGGAATTTGATAATAAAGTTAATCTTATGAAAGGCGGACTTTATCATTCAACTTTGCTGACAACTGTGAGCGAAGGATATGCAAAAGAAATTCAAACTCCTGAATATGGTTGGGGGCTTGAAGGAGTTGTCAGGGAAAGATCACATGATTTGTACGGAATTCTTAACGGTTGTGATTATCAAGAATGGAGCCCTGAAACTGACAAGTTGATAGTAAAAAATTACTCTGTAAAAGATCTTTCAGGAAAAAAAGAATGCAAAAGAGATTTGCAAAAAGCATTTAATCTTCCTGTAAGGGATGATGTTCCTGTTTTTGGTGTCGTTTCAAGAATGGCAAGACAAAAAGGTATTGATGTTCTTGCTGATGCTATTTATAAGCTTTTTGACTTTGAAGCACAATTTGTTTTGCTTGGAGATGGAGAAGTGTGGTCGCATTTTTATTTTGGAGATGCGGCTCATAAATTGCCAAATAAAATGGGATGTTATTTTGGATACAGTAATGAACTTGCCCATAAAATTGAGGCAGGGGCTGACTTTTTCCTCATGCCGTCAAGATTTGAACCCTGCGGATTAAATCAAATGTACAGTTTAAGATATGGAACACTTCCTATTGTTAGAGCTACAGGCGGTCTTAATGATACTGTAGAGAATTTTAACGAAAAAACATGGGAAGGTACAGGCTTTAAGTTTAATGATTTAAATGCGAAGTCTCTTTTTGATACAGTTGGCTGGGCTGTTTATACTTATTACAATAATAAAAACGGAATGAAACGTTTGATTGAAAATGCCATGAAAAAACGCTTCACTTGGGAAGAGTCAGCTAAAAAGTATATAGATGTTTTTGAACTTGCAATTAAAAAACGCAAAAGCCAATTATAATTGAAATTGTTCTATTTTTTCTATCCATTCCTTAAAATGCGCGCAGGAATCTAATATTTTTTGAATCCCAAGTGCTTTGGTAATATTAATGCCGTCTGTAATTTTTTCATATTGACGGTATTTGTTTAAAATTCTTTTACTTGGAGCTGTTTGATAGGAATCATTTATTGATTCGGGATTATTATCAAATTCATTCCTTATTGCATCAATATAGCTAATAATTGCCAGTTTATTGCATTTGGGGAGATTTTCAGATGTAATATAAGAATCTATAAACATAAAAGCTTCAAATTCATGAATCTGTATATAAGGAATAAAATTATGTAAATTCAGGTCGTGTTTAAAAGAATTTTCAATGTTTTTAACTTTTTCTATACTATTTATTGCATTTAAGTTATCAAAATCTATTCCTGCAAAATTATTTATTTTCGACAAACCGTAAAAATCATACATAGTAGTTGCAATACAATTTTTTCTTTTTGCAATACTCAATATTTCTTTTTTAATTCTGTTATAAGTTTTATATCCTCCTAATAATATTGGATCAATAAATATTCCTTTATTAATAAAATACGGATATAAAACTTCTTTGACAAACTTTTCTTCAGTTTGACCTTCTACAGAAATAACAACCCGTTTCATTTAAGGTCTGCCTCCGAAAACATTCTTTTTCCAGGTTTCTCCTAAAGAATAATCTTCTAACCATTCTTTTAGCTCTTCTTCAGTCATTTTATCAGTCAGTCGTCTAAATACCGATGCATCATTTTCTCTGTCAACTACAATAATATTTTCAGGCTCAAATTCATCAACAAGTTGAACCGATTGTGTTGAAATTATAATTTGAGTATGAGAGGAAGCTTTTCTTATAAGACTTGCAAGTACACTTATTGCATAAGGATGTAAACCAAGTTCAGGCTCGTCAATTATTATTGTCTCAGGAAGCTTTGGTTGTAATAGTAGTGTTGCAAGACATATGAATCTTAAAGTACCGTCTGAAAGAGAATAAGCATTAAAATATGCATCTGAATTTTTTTCAGTCCATTCGAGTTGTATACTTGATGGTGTTATAGGATCTGGTCTTAATGAGAAATCATCAAAAAATGGGGCAACTAATTGAATATTTGAAACTATATGTTTATAATTTTCAGGATATATTTTTTGTAAAAGATATAAATATGCAGCCAAATTAGAGGCATCTGGCATTAAAGCTTTATTATTAGTTATGTCACAAACTTGTTTTACTCCTGCATTTTCGCTTGTGTCATGGAAATGGTAAACTATCCAGTTTTTTAATGATTTAATTACATAACTTGAGACTGTCCAAGGATAACTTGATTCCTTATCACTTTTATATAGATATGTTTCTTCATGTCCTGATTTTGTAAAAGCCGGAGGTTTTGGTAGTGATCCTTTTTTTGTATATATAGCAGATTCATGACCGAATATAAGATTATTAGCTTCAGTTGGTTCAAGCGTAAATTCATATATATTGTCACCAAATTTTAATTTTCCTTCGATTTCTTTTGTATGTTTTCGTCCAAAAAACAATAAAGAATCAGCTTTCTTGGGTGCTTTTACTACAAAAAGTTGAAGTTTTTCTCGTACTAAAAAGTTCAGCATTTTTAAAAACGAGATAAAATTAGATTTTCCTACACCATTTGCACCAATCAAAACATTTAAGTTGGTTAATTTTAAATCCAATTCTTTTATAGACTTATAACCTTTTATTTTTATTCTGTCTAATTTAGACATAAAAACCCTTTAATATTTTTTATCTTCCAAACTGATTATAAAATAAAACTTTATTTTTAATAAGCTATCTAATAAATTTTAATTTACTTTGTTAATCAAATTTCCCTGTATATAGCCGTTAATATTATCAACAGTGGTTTGCAAAATCCTACGAATGGCTTCTATAGTGTCAAAAGCTATATGAGGAGTTATTATAACATTTGGCATATCAAGAAGTTTATGGTTAATAAGGGTTTTTTCTAGGCAGTCTTTCTTTACGCAGTCAATTTTAGAAAGAAATAACTCTTCATTTGCAATAATTTCTTCACATTCAAGAACGTCCAGCCCAGCACCTGCAACTTTGCCTGACTTAAGCGCATTATAAAGCGCGTTTGTGTCCATAATTTCACCGCGGGCAGTGTTGATTATAATTACTCCGTCTTTCATTTCAGAAAAAGCTTCTTCGTTTATCATATGGAAATTTTCTTTTCTCGATGGGGCATGAAGGCTTATTATGTCTGATTTTTTAAATAATTCTTCAAGCTCAACGTATTCAACTCCGAGTTTTTCTTTTAATTCTTCGCTGGGAAACGGATCATAAGTTAAAATTTTCATGCCAAAGCCGTATGCGATTTTTGCTGTGTACGCACCGATTGCGCCTGTGCCGATAATTCCGATTGTTTTGCCCAGTAAATCATTCCCCGTATACTTTTCAAGATTGATTGAACCTTGTTGTAATTCTTTATAGGCAATATTTACTTTTCTTATTACGTTCAAAAGAAGCGCAAATGTGAATTCCGCTACGGTAACATCTCCGTATCTCGGAACATTTACGACACTTATGCCGTTTTCTTTGCAATATTCAAGGTCAACATTGTTATAGCCTGTTGATCTTGTCGTAATAAGTTTAAGGTTTGGAAGTTTCTTGAGTAATTCTTCAGAAGTTCTGGAGCTTGTAAAAATTGAAAGAATTTCGGCATCTTTTATTTTTTCAAGATTATCGTCAAGCCCTATATGAAAAGGAGCTTGAATATAAACAAATTCGCAGTTTTCAGGTTTATTTTTTTCAAGAAATTTTTGATCTGTTTCTTTTATATCAAAAAAAGCTGTTTTGATTTTTTGCATTTATGCGTTAACTTCTTGTTGTTTTTCAGGTTCTTGCGGTATGAATAAAGATGCTATCTGGTATTTTCTTTCGATCATCAATTCATCGTTTCTGTAAACGTAAAACTTCATGCTTTTTGCATTTTCAGGAATCATTACTTTTAAATCGGAAGCAAGCGCATTATAGGTAAACCCGTCATTTGGAATTTTTACCTGTGTTTGCCCGAGTTCACTAACGTCGCCTTCGTCAAGCTGAACTCTGATTGAAACGTTATAATCTCCTTCATTCCAGCCGGGACCGCAAATTGCAACAAGGTCAAACTGGAATTCTGAAGGAAGTTTTATTGTCATAAGCTGGTCAATTATGTTTATACAGCTTAATTTGTTATTTTTGTAAGTTATATTTTCCGCCAGTAAAAGGTATTGATTTTGCATAGTTGTTATTCTCCTTTATATGTAAATGATAAACAAAATATTTTTTTATCACCCACCCCCTGCCCCCTCCCTCGAGGGAGGGGGTGGATATAAGAAGGGGTGTCCCTCCTCCTTTTCCTGACATTTAGTCAGAAAAAGCGGAGTCCTTGCCCCTTACCCTGCTTTTTTTGTTTATTACTTATATTAGCATAAATTTGATTTATCAAAATAACTCCACCAATAAAAAACCCTTACAATTGGCCTAAGCCTGTAAGGGGAGAAAGGTGAGCAATGAGTTAAAGTTTGTACTTAATCTCTTAAGCAACTACTTGGCTTAAAAGATTTTGATAATCATTTAGAAGAATTTGCGCTAATGTATCTGTATCCATTTGTGTAACTACAAGCGCAAGGAAATTATCCGGAAGTTTGTCGAGGAATTGAATTAACTGATTTGTATCAAGAGTTCCCATTCCTTCAACAAGTGAAGTTTTAGCGAAGTTTTCGGTTTGTTTGAATAGTGATTCTTGTGTGAACTCGGTATAAAGGGTCGCATCCTGTTTAAGCATTTCTGATACGATGCCGCGCATTTTTTTGTATTCTAAACCTTTGATTCCGTCTGTGATTTGGGTTGCGCTAAGGTCACCGATAACTTTAAGAAGTTGTGCTTCTGTTTTGTTTCCTTGAGTAACGCCTGTTGCGGCTTCTGCTATTTGAGCAAGTTCAACTCTGGAAAGTGATTGGAAAATTTTAATCATATTTGATTTATCAATTTTTTTGCTTGATAAAAAGTGATTTAATTCTTTAATTGAAAAATTTTCTAAAATTTGATCAGGAGATATGTACATTTTGGAGAGCATTTTAAGAAGTTCTTGTTTAGGAAGATTGCTTACAAATTGAAGAAGTTTGTCTTTTGTAAAAAGTTTCAAACCGCTAAGGAGTTGGTCTTTGTTAAGTAAAGATAAAAATTGAAGCAATTCTGAATGAGGAATTAATTTAAGGATTGCAGCTTTATTTGCAGGAAGTTCTAATTTTAGCATTTCGATAAGGCTTGCAGTGTCATTAGGAATGTTATTAACTTGATTTGCAGCATTAGCGTTTTGTGTATTGTCAGCAGCCTGTATAATTTGACCATGTTGTCCTATTTTTGTGCCTTTTGCTGCTTGAGCATCAGAATATTGGTCTATAGCAGAATAAGCGTTACTATTTTTGCTTTTTACCATAGGCAAATAATAGTATAAGCCGGGATATAATGTTAAATTTGTATCAAGTGTTATCATTCTTAGACCAATCACCTTTTAAAATTTTTACCAACTGCTGCACCTTCTATATTATTTATCGGAGAAGTTGTAGATTATCTGAAGACTTTATATGCATTTATTAAGTTTTTTTTACATTTGTCCATGTTAAATTATATTTATGAGTATGAATGAACAAAAAGAGTGTCTTTTTTCTCAATTGTCTAATGAAGTTAAGCAATTGAACGAATTGCTTCTTTCCGTAAGTTGGAAAGAGGCTGATTTGGATGATTGTTCTTTTGATAATGGGCAAGAAATAAACTGTTCAAGTCTTTTAGAGGAACAAAATAACTTAATAAGGAATATTGTCAAATATATTCCAGAATGGAAAAGACTGATAGGCTGTAAACAGCATCAAATTCATGACTATTGTCTTGATTTTCACACAATATCAGTATTAAAGAACTTACAAAAACACGAAGACTTTAATAAATTGAGAAAATACGATAAAGTAATTCTTCTTTATTCAGGTCTGCTGCATGATATCGAAAAAAATGAAAATGAAGTAGACCCTGAACATCCTATAAAAGGCGCAAAAAAATCAAGTTCAATTCTTTACAGGCTTGGCTTTGGTGAAGATTTTATAAATAGCGTTTACCTTCTGGTAAAATATCATCAGGTTTTGGGATTTATGATTTCAGGAAAAATTAATTTAACTGACGATGAACTTGTTAAGATATTTAAAACACCCGTTCTTGTTGATTTACATGCAATTCTTACTGTGGCGGATGTTAAATCAGTAAAAAAAGATGAATCGTTTTGTAAAGAAGGATTAAACGAAAAATTAGGACAACTTAAGGAAAAAATTAAAAATTTAATCAACTCAAAGTAAAATCTAAACTTTTTAGTACATGAAAGTTTTTGTAGAATTATAGTAAGCTTAATAATGCTAATTAGTTTTCAAATTGTCATGTTGAGCATAGCGAAACATCTACCCCTTTGGGCTTTTAATCTTTAAGACTTTTATGGACAGATGCCCCCTTCTTTTTTGATAATCAATCAAAAAAGCGGGTTCCCTGGGCTAAAACCCTCAGAATGACAATTGTTTTGGAAAAAAGGATAAATATCATGAAGAAAATGAATAAAATTTTATCATTTTTATTAATAGTTTTTCTGTGTGTGTTTTTGTTCACGGCGGATGCTTCTTTTGCCAAAAAAAAGAAAAAAGGAGCCGTAAAACTTGATATTCAGGTCAGAGACGGTTTTCATATAATCGGTCTGCTTGATGTTCCTAAAAAAACAACTGTTAAAAACAAAGTACCGCTTGTGGTATTTTTGCATTCAATAGGAGAAGATTCTACAGAATGGGGAACATTTCCTTCTACAGTCAAAGAACAGTTAAATGTAGCAACACTTAATATCAACTTGAGAGGGCATGGGAAAAGTGTTTTGAATAAAAATTCCCGAAAAGTTTACTGGCAAAACTTTCAGGATAAGGATTTCAAAAAATTTCCATATGATGTGATTGATGTTTTGAAATATGTTAAAGAGCAGTATCCTGAAATAGACAGCTCAAAAGTTGCTATTGTAGGAGCGAGTCTTGGTGCTAATACTGCTTTAATGACAGGAAGCTATGGCATAAGTGCAAAAACAATCATCATGCTTTCTCCAATGCTTAATTATAAAGGGTATGATCTAAGACTGCCTATAGTAAAATACGGAAATCATCCATTATTGTTTATGGTAAGCAAAAAAGACGTTTATCCATATCAGTCATGTATTGAATTAATAAAGTTTGCGCAGGGTAAAAAGCTGTTAAAAACTTACCCTTATGGCGGAAGCGGGGTTAATCTCATAAAATTTCAGCCTGATGCCAAGCCGCTTATAATAAATTGGATAAAAGAAAGTCTTTTTCCTCAGTCACAGAAAGCAAAAAAATCATAATGACCAGAATAGTAGAAATTTTTACAGGTGCGTATGCCAGCGGAAAATCGGAAATCTCAATAAACAGGGCATTAATGCTTAAAAGCGAAGATTCTCCCGTAACTCTGGTTGATTTGGACACGGTAGAGCCTGCATATACCTTAAGACCTTTGCAAAAAGAACTTGAAACTTATGGAATACAAGTAATAACTCAGGAAAGTTATTTTGGACTCGGAGAAACAGGAAACGTAATTACTCCTCAACAACAAAACTGCCTTAAGCTTAATAACGATAATATGGTTATCGATGTTGGCTACGGGGCAGGCGGTTTAGATATTCTTAATCTGGTTACAGGCATTGAAGAAGAAGAAAATCTCAACATTTATATTGTTATAAATGCTTCAAAACCTGAAACTTCAACTATAGATCAGATAGTGGAATATGTTAAATGGAGTATCGGAACTGAAAACCAGAAGTGGAAAGCTTTCAGCGGAATAATCAGCAATACACATTTCAGCGATGAAACTGAAACTGAAGATGTTTTGAAAGGATTTGAGATTACAAGTAAAGCTGCAGAAATCCTGAATCTTCCCATAAGGGCGATAACTGTTTCCGAAAAGCTTTATCCTGAAATGGAATCCCTGATTCACAGCGGTATTCCGGTATGGGCTTTAAAAAGATTTATGCCGAGAGCTATGTGGTGATTAACAAGACAACTTCTAAGCTTTTTTGAAAAGTCCTACAGCTTTATCTTTTAATCCGAGAACTGTAGTCTTTGCTGATTCATAAGCAGAAAGCACATTTGTTTTAGCTGTTTCTAAATATGGGCTTACTCTTTCAGCTGCCTGTGCAAAATATTTTTGAGCTGCTTCGCCTAATTTGCCTGTTTTAGCTAAATATCCTGCGCCTGCAAGAACTGCAATTAGTCCGATAGCTGTTAATGTTTTATGGCTTTTTTTAGGTGCAGCGGTTTCTGTTGCTTGTGTTGATGCTTGACTTGCCGGAGCTGAATTAAGTCTTTGATTTAAGTCTGCGCTTGAAAGAGCTTTGAAACTTACTTGATTTCCAATTCTGTTTACATTTAACATATTTCTTACTCCCTGTATTTTAATCTCATCTTTCATCTTCTTTAATGCGGGTAAATAAGAAAAATTGCTTAAAAAATGAAAATTTTATGTAATTTTTTTATAAAAATGGTGGAAATCCAATAATTTTAAGAATTATTGGTTGTAATATTTCTTAATAAAAAATCTAGAAAACCTTGAATCTCGATAAGGAGTCAGAACCTTGCTCTGTAACATATAAATATCCGGAAGAATCCACCATAAGTGAATAAGGTCTATTTAAGTTTTTGTAAAGAACATTTATTGTGTTATTTTTTAAGGATATTTTTAAAATTTCGTTTGAATTGTAATTCGCTGCATAAATATTGTCATAAATATCAATAGCCAAGCCTAAAGGTCCATTTAAAGGCTTGTCTTTGAATAAAACACGCTTAACCCCACCGGGTTTTATTTGTATTATTGAATTATCACCAAAATTAGCGACATATATATTTCCTTTGCTGTCTTTTGCAATGCCCGCAGGTCCGCTAAATCCTTTTATTTGAGATTTGCCGGAATTATTTACATGTTTTGATGTGGTTTTGGGAGTGGTTTTTCTGGGTTGTGTTTTTTTCACAGATGGCTGTGCGGAAACTAAAGTAATCTGAACTCCAAGAGATTTTGCCAGAGCTTGAGCATCTTTGTAACGCGCTGTCCCTAAAGGAATTTTTCTTAAATAATATGCCGCCTTCGGTTTATTATAATTTTCGCCATGTAATGAAGCTAGTTTGTAGGCTAATTCATAATCGCGGGGGTTTTTTGCATATAAAGTTTCATAAGTGCTAAGGGCTTTATGAGGATCTCCGATTTGCTCGTAAGTCGCGGCAAGATTTCGATAAGCGTCAAGAAAAGTCGGATCAATGTCCAGAGCTTCTTCAAAGCAGGAAATAGCTTCATCGTATCTTTCTTGATAATTTAAATCTATTCCTTCGTTATAAGCTTTTACCGCTTCAACTTCGTAAGAAAAAGCTGATTTTGTCAGGAAAAAGCAACCAAAACAGACAAAAATACTGATTGCAATGATTTGTAATTGTTTGTGCAACTTTAAATCCTCTGATAAAATAATTAACATTATACAAATAAAAATAATAACCGTGAAAAAATCTTTGAAATGAGAGTTTTTACGTTGTATCTTAATGTTAGTGTATTTTTATAAATATAAAAGGTGAATTTGAATATGTCAGTGACAATTGCAGGAAAAACTTTTAATTCCAGATTAATGGTCGGTACAGGAAAATTTAACGATTTTGAAGTAATGAAACAAGCTCATATTGCCAGTGGTGCAGATATTGTTACCGTTGCAATCAGAAGAGTTGACTCAGGCGCACCCGGACATGTGGGAATAATGAATTATATTGATACAAATCGATATTGGATACTTCCAAATACGGCAGGATGCCAGACTGTGGAAGAAGCTTTAAGGGTGGCAAGACTTTCAAAAGCTATGGGAATCAACAACTGGATAAAACTTGAAGTTATCCCTGATGCTAAATATCTTTTGCCTGATCCTATAGCAACATTTGAAGCAGCAAAAATACTCGTTGAAGAAGGGTTTGTAGTACTGCCTTATATTAATGCCGATCCATTGCTTGCAAAACGTCTTGAGGAAATCGGCTGTGCTACGGTTATGCCTCTTGCTTCTCCTATAGGAACAGGGCAGGGTATAAAAACCGAAGAAAATATCAGAATAATAATTGAACAGTCAAATATTCCTGTTGTTGTTGATGCAGGATTGGGGGTTCCGTCAGAAGCTTCCAGAGTTATGGAAATGGGAGCTGACTGCGTACTTTTAAATACAGCCATAGCTCTTGCAGAAGACCCTGCAAAAATGGCGGAAGCTTTTAAGCTTGGAGTTGAAGCAGGAAGAATGGCTTACGAAGCAGGAAGAATTCCAGTAAAGGCTTATGCCAGCGCATCTTCTCCGCTTGCCGGAATCGTTGGGAAATAATATTTAAAGTATTGTTAATTTCTAGTCATATATTTAAAATAAGAGTAGAATTAAGTTATGAATGAAAAATATATTGAAGAAACTTTAAATAATCATAGAATGAATAAAACACTTCTCTGGAATACGCTTATTCTTACTTTTGGCGGTGAAATAGGTCTGTTTTTTAAAGCTCTAGGTACTAAAAATCCGATTTCTGAATATATATTTATTTTTATTGGATTTTTAGTTATATGTGTTTTAGTTTATTCAATTAGTGAAATTTCAATTAAAATAACCCAATTAAGCATTTATTTAAAAAATAAAGGAGAGAAATAAATGAGTACATTTAACATTATCTTAGGTGTCTTTTTAGCGCTTTTTTTGCTAATAGTAATGTACTGGCTTATGTTTAATACAATGGGTGTTAAAAAAGATCCTGATTTGGATTAAATGAAAGGTCGAAAAGATTACAATGAAATACTTATTAGAAATTGGAACGGAAGAATTACCATATAAGTTTATATCTTCAGCTTTAAATCAGCTGAAAGAATCATTATCAAAAATTCTTGAAGAGAATAAAATTGAATTTAAAGACATTATTACTTATGGTACGCCAAGAAGATTGTGCGTGATTATTGACGGTATTTCAGAATCACAGCCCGACCAAACTCTTGAAATAAAAGGACCTCCGGCAAATATTGCTTTTGATGCAACCGGAAAGCTTACGCAAGCGGCTCTGGGATTTGCAAAAAAACAGGGATTCAGTCCTGATATTTTAGGCAAAAAAGAAATTGCAGGTGTAGAATATCTTTATGCTTCTATAAAACAAGAAGGCAAGCAAACAGAAGAAGTTTTGAAAAATATAATTCCTGAAATGATATTAAAGATTCAAGGTAATCGCTTTATGAGATGGGCAGACCTCGATATTAAGTTTTCCCGACCTATAAGATGGCTTGTTTCCATACTTGATAATAATGAAATAAAAATTCAAATAGGCAATGCAGAATCTTCTCAGTATTCAAGAGGGCATAGGTTTTCTAATAATAAACAGGTAAAAATAGAAAGTCCTGATACATATTTAGAAAATCTCTATAATGCTCAAGTTATAGCTGATTCTGAAAGAAGAAAAGAGGAAATAGTCAGTTTAATTAATAAAGCGGCCTCATCAAAAGGCGGAGTGGCAGAAATTCCTGCTGAATTGCTGGAAGAAGTAACCAACCTTGTAGAATGGCCGACTCCTGTTATCGGCAGTTTTGGCGAGAAATATCTTGAAATTACTGAAGATGTAATTGTATGCGTACTTGCGCACCATCAAAGATATTTTCCTATCTACGATAAAGATGGAAAACTGCTTAATTACTTTATAACTATAGCAAATCACGATGAATCAAACATTGATAATATTAGAAAAGGCAACGAAAAAGTTGTAAAACCAAGACTGGATGACGCTATTTTCTTTTATAAAGAAGATACTAAAAAGTCTTTAGACTCAAGAGTAGAAGATTTAAAAGGTGTAACTTTCCAGAAAGGGCTTGGAAATCTTTATGATAAAACCGATAGAATCAAAAGAGTTTCAGGATTTATCGCCTGTGATCTGGAGCTTGATGATGAAACAGCTAAAAAAGCAATAAGGACTGCCGAATTGTGCAAAGCTGACCTTGTAACAAATATGGTAAGGGATTTTACAGAATTGCAAGGCATAATCGGCGGTGATTACGCAAAATTAAACGGCGAAGATGAACTGATTTCTTTGGGTGTACGTGAGCATTATATGCCTATTTCAGCTGATGGAGGTCTTGCAAGCTCTATTACGGGACAAGTTGTCGGCATAGCTGATAAAATTGACACGATTTGCGGAGTTTTTGCTCTTGGAAAAGCTCCTACAGGTTCTGCTGATCCGTTAGGGCTCAGAAGAGCAGCTATTGGTATAATTAACACCATAATTGATAAAAAATTAAACATTAATTTATCAACACTCATTGAAAAAACTGTTTATGTTCAGCCTCTGGAAATTGAAAACAAAGTTAAATTAAGCACTGAAATAAAAGAATTTATTACACATAGGCTTAAAAACCTGCTGACGGAAGAATATAGACATGATGTTGTGGATGCTGTGCTTTCAGCAAAAGATTCTTTGGCTGACCTGTCTGACGTTGAAGCGAGAATTAATATAATATCAGAACTGGTTAAAAAAGATTCTTATAAATTCTTTCACGAATCAGCAAACAGAATAATAAGGATTATCAAAAATCAGCAATTCGAGAATGCCGTAAAATCTGAATTGTTTGTGGAAGATTCAGAAAAAGAATTATGGGACTGCGTTTCTAAAATAGATGACTGTCTTGATTATTCTCAACTGATTGAAAAACTTGAAACATCAATCCCTAAAATTGAAAAATTCTTTGATAAAGTTCTGGTTATGGATAAAGACGAGCAAATTAAGAATAACAGGCTGAATTTGCTCGGCAATTTGAGTAATAAATTCCTTAAACTTGCGGATTTTAGCAAAATAGTTTTTTAATTAAAGCTAAAATAAAAATTGCCGATTATAAGGTTATCATTACAAAAATAATGAGTAATAAGTGTATGAAAATTTTTAATAAAAAGAAAACAGGACAAACTATTGTGGAATTTGCGCTTATTGCTGCATTGGTCGGAATTGTTGGAGGATGGGCTTTTATTAAAATGAATCCCGGTCTTTTTAGAAATTATTTTAAAAGCAGCGTTTCTTCAACTAATAATATTGACAGTAACGGGCAAATGAAGCTTTGTACTTATGATGATAATAATTGCACAGCTCCGGTTGCTCCAGCGCCGCCACCACCACCGCCACCACCATCTACTTGTGGTCCAATGGCTATAGGTGGCGTAGAACCTGATGGAAGTATTTATACAGGAAATGCCAGCGGAAATGATCTGTGTACTACTCCTGCAGCAAATGAAACACTTACAACATGGAATAATGGTGCTGGTGGTAATTTAGTTACAGGTGCTAATAATGCACTTAATGGTATTCCTAATACAAATACACTTAAGGTTCTTGTAAATGCTCACTCTCCGTATCAAGCAGCTCTATATTGCGCAAATTTGAATTTTGCCGGGCATACTGATTGGTACTTGCCTTCTCAAGTTGAAATGTCAATTATTTATGTAAATAGAGCCGCTATAGGAGGTTTTTCACCTTCTCATTATTGGTCGTCTACAGAAGTTGACGGAGAACATTCATATGTTATTGATTTTCCAAATTTTGGAAATGTTCAGAGTGAGGATAAGGATAATAATCAACGTGTCAGGTGTGTAAGGCATGATTAAGAGTGTAATAAAATGAAATTTTGTTTTTGAAAAAATTCGGGTATAATTTAAGTTATGGATAAAGATTTTTTAAAAGAAAAATTAATATTTTTAAGATTATGGTTGACTTTTGTAATAACAATAGAATCTGCATGTATAGCATGGTTTGTTGCTAATTATAATAAAGTTGTTAAAATTTTTGTATACGCTGATATTATATTGGTTTTAACTTTATTTATTTCAACATTTATAATAAATAAAAAAATACGTAAAAATATTAAAATTATGAGGGATTTAAATAATGAGTAATGAAACAGCATTAATAATAATGGTCGGTTTATTTATTGCTACTATTATAAGCGGGGTTTATTTTGCAATTAAAGATGATAAACCGGTAAAAAAACACCCTTAATTGTGATGAAATTTTCTATAATTACTGTTTGCAAGGACTCGGAAAAAACACTGGAAAATGCAATTCTAAGTGTAATAAATCAAACATATAATAATTTTGAATATATAATAATTGACGGACTTTCAACAGACAACACATTAAATATTATTGAAAAATACCGTGATAAGATTTCGCAAGTTATAAGTGAATCTGATGACGGTCTTTATGATGCAATGAATAAAGGCATTAAGCTTGCTACAGGTGATTATTTGTTCTTTTTGAACTCTGATGACCAGTTTTTGCATAATGATATTTTGGAATTGGTTGCGCGTAATTACAATATTGGCAGTTGTTATCCCGAACTGTTATATGGAGATATAGCCGTATTGAACAAACAAACAGGAAAGCTCTCCATGCAGAAACATAATAAATTTAATAAAATATATCTGCTGAAAAACACTCCATGTCAGCCGGGAACTTTCTATAAAAAAGATACTTTCGATAAATACGGGTATTTTGATACAAATTATAAAATTGTAAGTGATCATGAATGGTTTTTAAGGGTTTTTCTAAAGCACAATATAAGCGCGAAATATCTGGGCTTTCCTGTAAATATTTTCAATATTGGCGGGATTTCTACTAACAAGAATCGTGAAGAAAAACTAATAGCCGAGAGAAATAATATGCTCAATAAATATTTTACAAAATTTGAGAGAACATCTTACGAATTTATTTCTAAAAATTGCAGAAGTTTAACAACAACGCCTGTTATAAGTGGTTTATTAAATTTGGTTTTTAAATTTAAGCTGTAAAAAACCCCTTTGTTTAAAAGGGGTTTTTTGAGTTAGTGTTTAGTATTGATTATTATTTTTTTTCTGTGAACCAAACGTCTCTTGTTTCGAATTTTTCACCGGATTTGGTTATGAATGAACTGGTTTGTAAGTTCATACCTTCGGTTGGTGTTTCGGTGTAGTTGCTGTCGATTGCTTCAACTTCGCCAAGACCTTCAAGTTCTGTTACGTTGTTGTCGCCGATTAAACCGAGTTGTGTGTCTGCTTTAGCTAATGCTTCTTGAAGTTTGGAAAGGTTTACTACGCCGTTTGTGGATACTTCGATTCCGGTTGCTTCTTTAGCGCTAGCTGCGATTTCTTTTAAAGCTTCGAATCCGTTTCTTGCGTTAACTTTTTGTTTGGTGAATGGGTTGATTGTGTCTGTTCCGAATACTTCAGCTGCGTCAATTTTACCGTTTGCGTTTTGATCACTCATTGCGAGCATTTTGTCGCCGTCTACTGCTGCGCCTTCTGCGAGTCCGTCGTTGTTTAAGTCAACTCCTTTTTCTGATTCTGTGCTGATTTTGCCGTCTTTGTTTATATCTAGAACTAGTGGATCACGGTTGATTGTGTTGCCGTTTAGGTCGAATCCGAAAGAGTTGGTCCATCTGGTGTTGATTAAGTTGAAGTTGTTTGTGATTGTTGTGTTTTGTGTGTTATTTACAGCTACAACTGCTGCGATTTGTCCATCTTGTGTTGTATTTTTAGCTTCAACAGCTGCGATTTTTGAATCTTGTTGACCATCTTTTGTAACGCCTGCTGCGATTTGTGTATCTTGTGTTGCGTTTTTGGTTTCAACAGCTGCGATTTTTGAATCTTGTTGACCATCTTTTGTAACGCCTGCTGCAATTTGTGTATCTTGTGTTGCATCTTTAGCTGTGTTTGCTGCTAATGCTGCTTTTAATTCAGCTATTTGAGCTTCTAAATTTGTGATTTTTGTTTCTTGAGCTGCGTCTTTTGCGTCGTTTGCAGCGATTGCTGTTGTGTTTGCAGCGATTGCTGTTTCTTGAACTATGTCTTTTGCTTCGTTTTGTGCGATTTTTGCATCTTGTGCTGCTTGTTCGTCTTTAATACCTGTTAAGCCAACCATATCGAGCATTACTTCTTTGAATACTTCGCCTTTTGTTTGGGTTGCGCTAACTGGTTGATCTGCTACAGGTAGTGTTACTACAGGAGCTGCTACTGGATTTGGTAATACTTCATCTGTTCCTGGAGCTGGAGTTGCGTATACCGGTGTGGTTGGTACCGGGTTAAGTTGTTGGCTGTTTCTTCCTAATAACATTGGAAGGAACTGCATTAATATACTTAATATGTTCATTAACATTGGGCTGATTGATGATTGTTGTTGAGCCGGTTGATAATTATAATTTTGAGGAACGAATGATTGTTGTTGCATTGGTGCGTATTGTTGTTGGTTGAAAATTGGAAGCGGTTGCATTGCTGATGCTATGAAAGGATTGCTGTACATATTGCTTGTATTTGGTTGGTAGTAGTTTTGTGTTTGTTGTTGTGGTTGGTAGTAGTTTGTGTAAGTACCGTTTAACATAAAATTTTCTCCTTGACTATATTTATCTACACTTTATATATTTTGTATTTCCTTGTAATATATTAAAAACATACGATTCCCAAAAATTGCTTTTTTTGAAATATATCTCTTTACATTACTTAATATATAAGTACTGTATACAGGTTAAATACCTTGTGGATTCAGAAAAAATTGTTTTTTAAAATATGTACATTACAAAATTGATTTCATGAAACAAAAAATTCATTACAATTAAAGAAGGGCATATTATGCCTCGCAATGATGTATAACGTGAGAAAAGATGAAATACAAAAAACTAATAATAGCCGTCAGTATAGTGTTTTTTGCAGGAAATTGCCTGACCTGCAAAGCTTCTAATTGGGATAGCAATAAATTAAATACTTCAGGGCAGGAAAGAACTCTAACTTCTGCCATAAACAAAAATCCCGGAAATACAGAAGCATCTATACAGCTTATCAAGCTTTATCTTGATAATGATCAGGATACAAAAGCCATGATTGAGCTTAACAGGATACAAAGCAAGGTTACCGGTAACTCAAAGTTTTTTATTATGGCTGCAAATTTGTTTTTAAAAAGAGGTTTGCTGGATGAAGCCGAAGAAATGGCGAAAAAAGCTGTAAAGGTTTCGTATAACAGCCCTGATGCTTTTATTGCGCTCGGAAATGTGTGTTTTGAAAAAGCCAGTTCTCTCGACAATACGCCTGAGACCGCAGAGTTAAGAAAAGCATACATGACAAAAGCATTTGATAATTTTTATACGGCATACAAGTACAATCCTGCTTCGCCTTTTGCCCATATAGGTCTTGCCACTGCGTATTATATGAACGGGCAAAATTCTCTTGCGCAGGATGAAATACTAAAAGCAAAGGAATTAAGTATAAATAATGCCGAGGCTCTTTATTTAATCGGGGAATATTACTACAAAACAAAAGAATATACAAAGTCAAAAATATATCTCGAAAAATCCATTTTATCAGGACTGACAGCTAAATATAAAACTTATTACATGCTGGGAACACTTTATGAGCAGGAAGGAAGTATTCAAAATGCACAAAAAAATTACCTTTCATCTCTAAAATTAAGACCTGATCATCCTGAATCTCAACAAAATCTTGACAGGCTCATAAAAGTTACTTATAAAGAAGCAGAAACGCTTTCAAGTAAACAAAAAACCACAAAAGATCTTTTTAGTAATCTTAATGATGAATTAAATACTGTTATGCAGGCGGATTATTTTCTTGTTGTAGATGAGTTTACCAAAGCAAGAGATTCTTATATCAAGGTTCTCGACAAAAACCCCGATAATGTCAATGCTATAACAGGACTTGCCGAATTATATTATGCTAAGTGGGCAGAAGGCTTTGCTAATTCCACGGATTTTATTAATGATTAAAAACAAAAGAAAACCCGAGAATCGTTATTCCTCTTACAAAATTCAAGCTTATAAACGAAGATAAAATGCCTGAAGCAATCAGACAAAAATTCATAAATCTGTCAGTAAGCGAAACTTTTGATTTTTATGACCTGTTAAATGAAGTAAGAGCAGAGTTTTTGCTCGGGAATTTTGAAGAAAGTCATGCGAAATTTGAAAAATTATTAACCTTTAAACTTTCAAATTATGAAAAATTTAAGGTGTTAAAAAGCTTGTGTTATGACCATGACTACGATGAAGCCTTGATTTTAATAGATGAATTAAAGAAAACCTATTATCATAATGAAGAGCTTGCGCCTATTGTAAACAGAATAAACACAAAATTTTCTGTCGCAGATGAAAAATTAAATCAGGCAATAACTCTCTATAGTAATAAAGATAAGAAACAGCAGGATTTTTTAAATGCCGAGTATATAATCAGGCAGGCTGTAAGATACTTCCCTACCTACAAAAAAGGTTATCTTCATTACGTGTATTTGCTTGAAAAACAGGAAAAATATAAAGAAGCTTTGGACAAAGCACTTGTGTGCCAGAGATTATATAAGCTTTATCCTGATAAAAACACCAAAATTGCTGAAGATGAAGTTGGAAAGCTTGTTCAAAACCTCAAAAGGAAGCTTGCAGAGCTGGAATCAGGAAAATAAATTATTCATTTTTTCGTATTTTCCGAAATTTTGTATAATAATAATGCCGAACGGGTGATATTTTTAAATGCCCATTTCACGCGATTTAAAAAAAATCAAAATACGTTATTATAATTATATAGTGTTGAAGTGATTTGTAAAATAAGAAAAAAGCAGTAACAAGTGAGCTATTCACACAAAATTCAGGCATGAGCAAAAACACAAAAGAATAAATAGTAGGCAGAAAATGTGTTATACCTGTGCAGGTTTTGTTGTGGCTATTAAAACGCTTAAGAATCAAGTTTTGAAGTAAAAATGTTGAAGTAAATAAATATGGAGTTTAGGTGAGCAATGAGTGAATTTGTTGTGCAGTATTTCTGCTTTTCAAGAAAACATGCAGGTCAAGGATTTGCCGAGTACGGTCTTATCTTTTCGTTGGTATGTGTTGTGACGTTGGTGGTGTTGAAAACAATGGGAAATTAGAATAACGCATCGCTGGTCGGTTAATTACTGATAGTGTTGTTCTACGCTTCCTTTTTGCTTTGTCTTGATAGGAGTAATTTAATTATTCCTGTCAGGGCTTTTTTTTTTATGCTACATATTTATATATAATATGTAGTGTTTTTGAAAAATTTATAATTTATGAAAAAAATTGTTATAACAATAATCTGCATCCTAATCTTGTTTGTTTATCAAATAACAAAAACTAATGGAGAGTCTTTAAAACCTGTGAGTACTGATTTTGTTGTTATTAAAAACCAAAAAGTTTTTCTTGATGTTGCTGATAATCGAGAAAAAATAACACGGGGTTTAATGGGTGTTGATAATATTGCAGAAAATCAAGGAATGGTTTTTTTGTTTAAAAAACATGATTATAAAACTTTTTGGATGAAAAATATGAAAATTCCTCTGGATATAGTCTTTATTTCTAACGAAAAAATTGCTAAAATATATAAAGAAGTACCTGTTTGTGAAAAAGATCCCTGTACTCTTTATGGTTCAAAATATAAAATTGATTCGGTAATAGAATTTAAAAAGGGATTTTGTGAAAAATACAATGTAAAAGTTGGTGACAAAATTAAGTTTAGCCAGGATATCAAAAGAAAAAAAGCAGGGTTAAAAGAAAATTAATAAAAGGGAACAGGTTATGAAAAATTCTGTATCAATAAAAAATTTATTAGGGATTTTTAGTTTATTTGCAGGTATTTTATTTAGTTCTGTTGCTTTTGCTGCGCCGTCGCAAATTGTTCTTTTTTGCTCAAGCTGGAATATGAAATGCAGAGAGGCAAAATTGGTCTGTTCTGCTGCTGCTCAGGAACTGGGTATAAGTTATTCTGATCTGGATGTTGATCAGGCAAATTCACAGCAAAAAGCCAATGCTATGGGGTTGAATCTTCCTTCTGCAATTCCGTATATTTATATTCTTGATAACAAAGGCAAGGTTGTCAAAGGAAAATTATATAAAGGTGAAACTTCGCAGTCTTTGCAACAGGAATTAATGAAGTATTAAAGTATCTTGGCAAGTTCTGCAAGCGAGTTTACCGAAAAGATTTCTGTTTCTTTAGAAGTTACTTTAATAGTGTACATGCCTGCATTTTGACCAAATTGTATGTCAGAAGAAGTATCTCCGACCATAATGGATTTGTTAAAATCAACTTCGGGAAAGTCTTGCTGTGCCCTTAAAGCGGAGCCAATATCAGGTTTTCTGCATCCGCAGCTTTCGTTTCTGTCGTGCGGACAAAAATAAATTTTGTCTATTCGTCCGCCAAATTTTTTTATGCCGTCAATCATATATTCGTGTACTTTATTAAGATCGTTTTCTGTCATAATTTCCACTGCGATGCCGCGCTGGTTGGTAATTATAAAAATCCTTCCGAAAACTTCAGAGAATTTTTTTAAAGCTTCAGGAACTCCGGGCAAAAATTCAAATTCGTTGACGCTTTTGACATAATCAGCCATAAGTCTTTTGTTGATAACCCCGTCCCTGTCAAGAAACAGCGACCATGTTTTGTCAATGTTTAATTTTTTTAAATCAGTTATTTCGTTCATAAAATTATTGTACATGAAAAAATCAAAAATAATGTGAATTGCTAATTTATTATCATTCTAGCTGTCATTGCGAGGCATAAAATGTCTATTAAAATTTAAGATTAATCTAACGAAGCAATCTTCTAAAGTGGAGATTTGTCATTAGGAAGATTGCTTCGCAAAATGAATTTAAGTCTATTTCCCCGTTAAATGGCTCGCAATGACATTTGAATGGTTTTTTTGTAAAGTTTTAAATATTGTATATTTTACACTTAATTAACAATTGTAAAGATTACACTAATTGGGGGTACAAAAAAATTTGGGTTGAGTTATATTAATAATATCAAATTAATTAGTGTACTAAATACAATATTTAAGAAAAATCATGAGGCAGAAAATAAAATAAGATGAACGCATTACTTAATCGTATAGTTATGTATCCACAACCAATGATAAGATCAAATTCACCTGACAGAAGAAAAATGAGTAAATTACCTACTAATGAACCAACAATTGTTTGGCTTAGAAATAAACAAATAAACGAATGTGTTGATACGGTTTCTTTTTCAGGTTTGGTTAACAGATAATCTGAAGGATACAACTTAAAAAAAACAAAAAACAGGAAACTTTATTGCTTCCTGTTTTTTTATTGCAAAAAATAATTACGTTCGGTTAAAGATTCTTCTTAAAAATTAGCCATTTATTCTTGCTCGTAATAAAATATTTTATATATGGACGTTTGCTTAAGGAGTAAATAATTTGATTACCAAAAAAGAAGTTGAACACGTTGCAAAACTTGCCAGACTTGAATTATCAGAAGAAGAAAAAGAAAGATTTACAGTTCAGTTTTCTAATATTCTTGATTATTTTAACCAGTTAAGCGAAGTTAATACTGAAAACGTAGAGCCGATGACACAGGCAATACCTATGGTAAATGTAATGAGGGAAGATAAAGTACAATTGCCGTACACGAGAGATGAAATCCTTGCAAATGCTCCTTTAGAAGAAGACGGATTTTTCAAAGTTCCCAGAATTACTGAATAATAGAATTATAAATGATATAAATAATGAGGACGGGTAAATAAAATGGAAAATAAAACCAAATATATATTTGTAACAGGAGGCGTTGTCAGTTCTTTAGGAAAAGGAATTGTAGGCGCATCACTCGGAAAACTTTTGAGGGCAAGAGGATATTCAGTTACTATCCTGAAATTTGACCCTTATATAAACGTTGACCCCGGTACAATGAGTCCATTCCAGCACGGAGAAGTTTTTGTTACTGACGACGGCGCAGAAACAGACCTTGACCTCGGTCATTATGAAAGATTTATTGATGCAAATTTCGGCAGAATTAACAATGTAACCGCAGGAAGCGTTTATTTAAACGTTATTAATAAAGAAAGACGCGGAGATTATCTCGGCGGAACAGTTCAGATAATTCCTCATATCACTGACGAAATCAAAAACCGTCTGAGAGAAGCTGCAAAACATAATCCTGATTTTTTAATTGCTGAAATCGGCGGAACAGTCGGGGATATTGAGAGTTTACCTTTCCTTGAAGCAATCAGGCAGTTTAAAGTTGAAGCAGGGTTCGGAAATACAGTATCTATTCACG
>Ga0209000_1000846_pt1 | contig 23063 bp, 22 predicted proteins | sample RifGroD2_FD_183998 | JGI IMG/M metagenome (GOLD analysis project Ga0209000, IMG submission 183998) | Groundwater microbial communities from Rifle, Colorado, USA - Groundwater D2 (SPAdes) (version 2) | ecosystem: Environmental > Aquatic > Deep subsurface > Groundwater | place: Rifle, Colorado... | reverse complement strand
CACCCGCCCCTGCCGGCGCTGCACTCCGCGTCCCCTCCCGAAACCTTTCGAAGTTTACAACATGCCGTAATTACACAAAAAAACAAAACAAGTCGAGGCAGAATCAGGCCTTTGTTTTTTGCATACTGTATACTTTTTTTTGCTTGACAGAGGGTTTAATTTATCCTAACTTGCACTCGGCCGAGGCCTGTCCCACCTGCCCCCTGCCAACGTCCTGTCCCGCCCACACCACAGTCCATTCCTTGAGAGGAGTTGTTTCATGTTGGAAGCTTTTTTGCCAATCATGGTCCTCATCGCCTTCGCCCTGGCCTTTGCGCTCGGGTCGGTCGTTTTTTCGCGACTGGTAGGGGAGAAGAAGCCGAATGCCGTCAAGCTCTCACCTTACGAGTGCGGCATGCCGCCGGTCGGTTCGGCCCGGGAGCGCCTGTCGGTGAAGTTTTACATCATTGCCATGCTCTTCATTCTCTTCGACATTGAATGTGTTTTCCTCTATCCCTGGGCCGTCGTCTTCAAGAAGCTCGGGATGTTCGGCTTCATCGAGATGGGCGTGTTCATCGCCATCCTGCTCGTCGGTTACATCTACGTCTGGAAAAAAGGAGCACTGGAATGGGAGTAGAAGGTAACGTTCTGGGAAATAATGTCATCACCGCATCGCTGGACACGGTGGTCAACTATGCCCGCTCCAGATCGTTGTGGCCGATGACCTTCGGTCTGGCCTGCTGCGCCATCGAGATGATGGCGACCGGCGCCGCCCGTTTTGACCTCGACCGTTTCGGTGTTCTTTTCCGCGCCTCACCGCGGCAGGCGGACCTGATCGTCATCGCCGGAACCGTCACCAAGAAGATGCTGCCGGTCATCAAGACGGTCTATGACCAGATGCCCGAGCCGCGTTACGTCGTGGCCATGGGCGCCTGTGCCTGCTCCGGCGGGATTTTCGATACCTACAGCACGGTGCAGGGGATCGATGAGGCGATTCCGGTCGATGTCTACATCCCCGGTTGCCCCCCTCGCCCCGAGGGTCTCCTCTACGGCCTCATCAAGTTGCAGGAAAAGATCATGCTGGAGCGCAACTCCTTCGGTGCCGCTATCGGCGTCGGTGAGCGGATCACGGCCGTTTGAACGGGGGCGGTGCGCACGAGCACCAGCCGACCAGATAGGATAGAAAAGATATGAGCGAAAATGCTGCCGTCAGCCAACTGAGCGAAAAATTTCCCGGGTCGGTCCTCGCTGTCACCGAGTTTCGCGGCGACACGACGATCCTGGTGAAAAAGGAAGAGATCGTCGTCCTCTGCACCTTTCTGAAAAAGGAGCTCGGCTTCAACTTCCTGGTTGACCTCTGCGGGATCGATAATCTCGGTCAGACTCCGCGCTACGCCGTCGTTTACAACCTGCGCAACCTTTCGAGCAAGGCCAACCTGCGGCTCAAGGTGCTGGTCGAACAGAGCACGGCGCAGGTCGATACCGTCAGCGGCGTCTGGGCGACGGCCAACTGGCTCGAGCGCGAGTGCTGGGACCTGATGGGGATTTCTTTCGCCAATCACCCCGACCTGCGCCGCATTCTGCTGCCGGCGGATTGGCAGGGGCACCCGCTGCGCAAGGATTATCCGCTGCAGGGCCCCGACCGTGAGCCTTACCAGGGGCGGCTCTCCTAGCCGGTTCCCGAGACCTTCTCCTACTCTTTTCGTTAGATGGGGCACGCGATGGTTAAGAATGAAACGATGACTATAAACATGGGGCCGCAGCATCCCTCGACTCACGGGGTGTTGCAGCTGATCCTTGAGCTGGATGGCGAGATCGTCAAAAAGGCGACGCCGCATATCGGCTTTTTGCACCGCGGGATCGAGAAGCTCTCCGAACACCGCACCTACCATCAGGTCATCCCCCTGACCGATCGCCTCGACTACCTGGCGCCGATGCACAACAATCTCGGTTATGTGCTGGCGGTCGAGAAGCTCCTTGGCTTGACGGAAGCCATTCCCGAGCGGGCCAAGGTGGTCCGGGTGATGCTGGCCGAGTTGACCAGGATCAAGAGCCATCTCGTCTGGCTCGCCTGTCACGCCCTCGATATCGGCGCCATGACGGTCTTCATCTACTGCTTCCGTGAGCGCGAGCGCATCATGGACATGTATGAAAAGCTCTCCGGCGCCCGCATGACCTCCAACTATTTCCGCATTGGCGGTCTCTCGGCCGACCTCCCGGCCGGCTTCGAGCAGGACGTACGTTCCTTCATCGACGAAATGCCCGGGCATATCGATACCTATGAAGGGCTGCTGACCGGCAACAAGATCTGGCAGAAGCGCCTGCAAGGGGTCGGCACGATCAGCGCCAAGGATGCCATCGACCTCGGCGTCACCGGCCCGTCCCTGCGCGGTTCCGGGGTCGACTGGGATCTGCGGCGGGACCTGCCGTACAGCGGTTACGAGACCTATGACTTCAAGGTTGCGGTCGATGCCGGTTGCGACACCTGGGCGCGCTACAAGGTGCGCCTCATCGAGATGCGCGAGTCGGTGAAGATCGTTCGTCAGGCTCTCGACCGTCTCAAGCCGGGCCCGATCCTGGCCGATGCGCCGAAGGTCGTGTTGCCGCCGAAGAAGGATGTCGTTAATTCCATCGAAGGGCTGATCCACCACTTCAAGATCATCTCCGAAGGTTTCAAGCCGGAAGCCGGCGAGATCTACCTCGGTGTCGAAAATCCCAAGGGTGAGGTCGGTTTCTTCATCGTTTCCGACGGCTCGCCGCGCCCCTACCGGATGAAGATTCGTCCAGCCTCCTTCGTCAATCTGCAGGCGCTGCCGAAGATGGCCGAGGGGCAGATGCTCGCCGACCTCGTCGCCGTCATCGGTACCCTGGACATTGTCCTTGGCGAAATCGACCGCTAATCGACACGCGACAGAACGAGGATCTTCCATGAGCAACGTTGCGCAGACAACCGAGGAAAAGGACATCGATCTGGCAGACGCCAACAGCATCCTCGACAAGTACGAGACGATGCATGGGGCACTCATGCCGGTGCTGCAGGCGATTCAGGAGGCCTACGGCTATATCCCCGAGCCGTGCGTCCATCTCGCCGCCGAGCGTCTGAATGTCTATCCCAGCCAGATTTACGGGGTCCTGACCTTTTATGCCCAGTTTCATCTCGCCCCGCGCGGCAAGTATATCGTCCGCGTCTGCATGGGGACGGCCTGTCATGTCAAGGGTGCCGGACGTATCGGCGATACCCTCAAGGATCGCCTCGGCATCGGTCACGCCGAGACGACCGAAGACCTCAAGTTCACCGCCGAATACGTCGCCTGTATCGGCGCTTGCGGCATGGCGCCGGTCATCATGGTCGGCGACAATACCTATGGCTCGATGACGGTCCAGAAGATGGACGAAGTCATCGCCAAATACCAGAAAATGGATTGATAACCGTCAACTCCCTGAGGGTTTAACATGGCTGAGACAGCGGAAAATATCCAGGTACTGATTTGCACCGGCACCGGCGGCATCGCCTCCGGTTCCCTCTTGGTCGCCGATGCATTCGAGGCGGAGTTCGCCAAGCACGGGGTGGCGGCCAAGGTCGGCAAGCGTTGTGATGTGAAGAAGACCGGTTGCCGCGGCCTCTGCGCCAACGACGTCCTGGTCGATATCCTCCTTCCGGGCCAGCAGGCGGTGACCTACGACTTCGTCACGCCGGAACTGGTGCCGCAGATCGTCGAAGAACATGTTCTCGGCAACGCTCCCGTCGAGAAGAAGGTGGCGGGGAAGTACTACACCGACTTTCTTGCCAAGCAGCAACGCATCATCTTCTCGCGTTGCGGGACGATTGACGCCGAGAGCATCGACGACTTCCTCGCCCATCGCGGCTTCACCGGTTTGCAGAAGGCGGTCACGATGACCCCGGAACAGGTCATCGAAGAGGTCAAGAAATCGGGCCTGCGCGGACGGGGGGGGGGTGGCTTCCCGACCGGAACCAAGTGGTCGTTCTGTCGCGCCACGCCGGGCCATCACAAATACCTCATCTGCAATGCCGACGAGGGCGATCCGGGGGCGTTCATGGACCGCTCGGTCCTCGAAGGGGACCCCTACGGCCTCATCGAAGGGATGATGATCGGCGCCTACGCCATCGGCTGCGACTTCGCCTATGTCTACTGCCGCGCCGAATATCCCCTGGCGATCAAGCGACTGCAGAAGGCGATCGACACCTGCTACGAGCGCGGTATCCTCGGCGAAAACTGCATGGGCCTCGGCTTCAAGCTGGACATGCGCATCAAGGCCGGCGCCGGCGCCTTCGTCTGCGGCGAGGAGACCGCCCTGATGGCCTCCATCGAGGGGCAGCGCGGCATGTCCCGCCCCCGTCCCCCCTTCCCGGCGGTGCGTGGTCTCTGGAACAAGCCGACCAATATCAACAACGTCGAAACCTTCGCCAACGTTTCCTACATCTTCTACAACGGCGCCGACTGGTACGCCTCCATCGGCACCGAAGGGACCAAGGGGACCAAAATTTTCGCCCTCACCGGCAAGGTCAAGCACACCGGTCTGGTCGAGGTTCCCGCCGGCACGACGATGAAAGAGGTCATCTACGACGTCTGCGGCGGCATCCACAACAACCGCAAGTTCAAGGCGGTGCAGGCGGGCGGCCCCTCGGGCGGGTGTCTCCCGGCCGACGCCCTCGACGCCCAGGTCGACTATGACTCGCTGATCAAGGCCGGCGCGATGATGGGTTCCGGTGGTCTGGTCGTCATGGATGAGACGACCTGCATGGTCGACATCGCCCGTTTCTTCCTCAACTTCACCCGCGTCGAGTCCTGCGGCAAGTGCATCCCTTGCCGTATCGGCCTCAAGATCATGCTCGAAATTCTCGAGCGGATCACCGAGGGGAAGGGGCAGGAAGGGGACATCGAGCTTTTGCAGGACATGGCTTACGACATCAAGAAGAGTTCCCTCTGTGGTCTCGGCCAGACCGCGCCCAACCCGGTTCTTTCCACCATTCGCTACTTCCGGCACGAGTACGAGACGCACATCAAGGAAAAGCAGTGTCCGTCCCACAGTTGCAAGCATCTGCTCAAGTTCGAAGTCATCGAGCCGGCGTGCGGCGCCTGCCTCCGGGCCTGCCCGTCCAACGCCATCAAGTGGGAGAAGGGCGAGGTGGCCGAGCTGATCAAGGAAAACTGCACCAAGTGCAAGTCCTGCTACGATGCCTGCCGCTTCATGGCGATCGAATAAACCGCTTCCCCAATTGATGGATAAGAGGTCGAAATGGTTAATCTGACGATTGACGGCAAGCAGGTGACGGTCAAGAAGACCGCAACCATCTACGAAGCCGCCGTGGAAGCAGGCATTCATATCCCCGTCCTGTGCTACGCCAAGAAGCTCCTCCCCTACGGCGCCTGCCGCGTCTGTCTGGTCGAGGTGCAGCAGATGAAGGGCCGTCTCATCCCCTCCTGCACCACCCCGGTCACCGAGGGGATGGTCGTCACCACGACCTCCGACGAGATCAAGAAAGTGCGCAAGACGGTGATGGAGTTTCTCCTGGTCAACCACGTCATCGACTGCCCGGTTTGCGACAAGGGCGGTGAGTGCGACCTGCAGGATCTCGCCTACGAATTCGAAGTCGTCAAGAACCGTTTCGCGGGTGAGAAATTCGACCTTCCCAAAGATGAGGTCAATCCCCTGATCGAACGCAACATGAATCGCTGTGTCCTCTGTGGCAAGTGTGTCCGCGTTTGCGATGAGATCGTCGGTTACGGTTCCTATTCCTTCATCAATCGCGGCTTTGAAACCAAGATCGCCACCGCCTACGATCGCGGCCTCAATTGCGAATTCTGCGGCCAGTGCGTCTCCATGTGCCCGGTTGGCGCCATCCTGCCCCGCCCCTTCAAGTTCAAGGCCCGTCCCTGGCAGCTCAAGGAAGTCGACAGCGTCTGCGGTTACTGCGGCAACGGCTGCACCGTCACCCTCGGCGTTCTCAACGACAAGGTCGAAACCATCCGTTTCAACGACAAGACCGGGGTCAACGACGGCAACCTCTGCATCCGTGGCCGCTTCGGTTACTCCTATGTCAACAGCGAGGAGCGCCTGACCCAGCCCCTCCTGCGCAAGGATGGCAAACTTGTGCCGGTGAGCTGGACTGAGGCCCTCGATGCCGTTGTCGCCGGTTTTCAGGCCCAGCAGGGCAAGCTCGGCATCCTCGCCGGTGGTCGTCTGACCAACGAGGAATATTTCCTTCTCAAGAACCTGGCCAAGACCCTCGGCACTGCCAACCTCGACCACTCCGGTGGCGAGTGCTACAAGGGCGTGACCGAAGGGGTGCGCCAGGTCCTTGGCGCGGCCGCTTCGACCGCGACCTTCCCCCAGGTCGAGGAGGCCGACGTCATCCTCGCCATCCGCGCCGATTTCTACGAGACCCACCCGGTCTTCGGTATGGTCGTCAACCAGGCGGTCAAGCGCGCGGAAGCCCAGCTCTTCGTTCTGGCCGACAAAAAAGGCAAGTTCGACAAGCTTCCCGGGGCCAAGACCCTTTTGACCCGGCCCGGCCTCGAAGTCAACGTCCTCAACGCCATGGCGCAGACCCTGCTGGCCGAGGGGCTGGCGGCGACCGACGGGCTTGAAGGGGTGGCGGAACTGAAGCAGTCCCTGGCCGGGAGTACCCCGGAGGCCGTCGCCGCCGAAACCGGCGTCGCTGCCGAAGCGATTCGCGAGGCGGCGCGCAAACTGGTCGGCGCCAAGCGCGGGGCTATTCTCCTGGCTTATGGACTCCCTTACACGGCGCAGAGTCGCGAGCTCGGCGTCGCCGCCGCCAACCTGGCGCTCCTGACCGGTCAGGCCGGTCGTGCCGGCAGCGGGCTCTACCTCTGTGGCGAAAAGGCCAACAGCCAGGGGGCTATCGACCTCGGGGTTGTCCCCGGTGCCGGAGCCCTCGGCGCCCAGGCGATGCTTGACGCGGCCGCGGCCGGCAAGCTCGGTGCCCTTTATATCGTTAGTGAGGATCCCCTCAGTTCGTATCCCGATAAGGCTCGTGTTGAAGCCGCCCTGAGCAAGGTGCCGTTTCTGGTGGTGCAGGACCTTTTCCTCTCGCCGACCGCGGCTAAGGCCCACGTTGTCCTTCCGGCGGCCTCCTTTGCCGAAAAGGATGGTACCTTCACCAACGCCGAACGCCGTATTCAGCGGGTTCGCCGTGGGGTTTCCAGCCCCGGCGAGGCCAAGACCGACTACGCCATCCTTGAACAGCTGGCCGCGCGCTTCGGCCAGAATCTCACTTACACCGGGCCGGCCGCCGTTTTTGCCGAGATCGGTGCCACTCAACCGGACTATGCCGGGATCGATTACGCGGCAATCGGCGCCCAAGGCGTGGTCTGGGGCGGCGAAACCTTGGCTCCGCGGCAGCGCAAGCTGCAGAGTGTGGCGGGCGCCAAGGCAGTCAGCGGGGGTCCCTTCCAGTTGCTCACCGGTAGTGCGCTCTATCACAGCGGCACCGTTTCCACCCGGGCCACAGGCCCTCTGGCGGCTCTTCCCGCGGCCTACGTTGAACTCTCCCGCGACGACGCCAAGGGCCTCGGTGTCCTCGACGGCGAAGTCGTTACGATCAAGGGTGGCGGCGTCGAGTTGAAGCTCACGGCCAAGGTCGGCAACCGTCTGCCGCGCGGAGTGGTCTTTGTCCCTTACCACTTTGCCGCTGCCGGCATCAACAAGCTCTACAAGGGTGAGAGTTCCGTCGCGGTCGAGATCGCCAAGTAATCAAGAATGGTGAGGGCTGATGGAGTGTCCCCGCTGTAAAACCACCGTATCCGCCCAGTCACGTTTTTGTGACCAGTGCGGAGAGCGCCTCGAACGGAGTGTCGAATTCCTCCAGCAGAAGGCCCTTGACTGCTACCATCGCGGCCTCATCGACGAGGCAGTCAATTGCTGGGACGATCTCCTGGTCATCGACCCGGCCTATCACCGGGCCTGGTACTACCGCGGACTGGCCCTGCATGACCGCGGCGACCTGCATGAAGCCGTAATCTCCTTGCGCCAGGCCCTCAAGGGCGAAAAAGAGCCCTTCCGGGTTCAGTTCAAACTTGGATTGTCGCTTTACGGCTTGGGGGACCTGGCCGGAAGCATCGAAAGCTTCAGTGAAGCCCTCAAGTACAACCCCGGCAGCGCCGAAACGCAATATCGCCTCGGGCTGGCATATATGCGGCAGCAGAATCCGGGAGCTGCACGTCAGGCCCTGGAAGCCGCTATCGCGATCAACCCCGGCTACACCCGGGCCCTTTACATCCTGGGACTGGTACTGGCGCAGCAGGGGGATAACCGCGGAGCCATCCATCGCTTCCGCCAGGTAACGGCCATCAGCCCGACTTACTCATCGGCGGTCTTCGAGCTGGGGGTGGCGTTGATGCGGGAGGGTGAGCTGGTTGAAGCCGCCGCCTGTTTCTCGGAAACGACAAATTGCAGTCCCGCTTTTGCTCCCGGATTTTTCATGCTCGGGGAAGCGCAGCGCAAGCAGGGAGCCTTTGCCGAGGCGATTTCCGCCTACCAGACGGTCGTGGAACTGAGTCCCGATGACGCCGAACCGCTGGTACAGATTGCCACCTGCAACATCCAGATGGACCTGCTCGATGCCGCGCGCAACGCCCTAAACCGGGCCTTGCAGCTGAACCCCGGACACCGCGAGGCCGCCTACCTGGCGAAGCACCTCGGGGAGATGCTGACGCCACACAAGCCGGGATTCTGAGTTTCACAGCAAACGACTCGTTCAATTCTTTTGAAAGAAGAGGAATGTCATGACCCCTGAACTGTTGAGCCTGGCGAACTCGCCGTGGATTTTTGTCGGTGCCATGCTGGCGAAAATACTGATCGTGTTCATTGTGGTGATGCTGATGGTCGCTTATGCCACCTGGGTAGAGCGCAAGGTCATCGGTCACATGCAGACCCGTCTCGGCCCGATGGAGACCGGCTGGCATGGCCTGCTGCAGCCGATCATCGACGGTCTCAAGCTCTTCTTCAAGGAAGACATCATTCCGGCTCAGGCGAGTAAAGTCGCGTTCATTCTCGCGCCGCTGATGATCGTTATCCCCGCCCTGATCACCGTCGCCGTCCTCCCCTTCGGACCGGACGTGAGCTTCACTTGGAAGGGGGTTGAGTATCTCATCCCGTTACAGATCACCGACCTCAATATCGGCATTCTTTATATCCTGGCCATGGCCGGGCTCGGCGTCTACGGCACCGTCCTTGCCGGCTGGAGTTCCAACAGCAAGTATTCCCTCATCGGCGGGGTCCGCGCCTCGGCCCAGATGATCTCCTACGAGCTGGCGGCCGGTCTCAGCATCATCTCGGTCTTCATGCTCTCCGAAACATTGAGTATTCGCGGCATCGTCGCGGTCCAGCAGCAGCCGCTCTGGGGGGTGATCGATTTCCTCCCCAACTGGTATGTCTTCTCGCAGCCCCTCGCCTTCGGGCTCTTCGTCATCTGTTCCCTGGCCGAGATCAACCGCACGCCTTTCGACCTTCCCGAGGCCGAAACCGAACTCGTCTCCGGCTTCTGCACCGAATACTCGTCGATGAAATATGCCCTCTTCTTCATGGCCGAGTACGCCAACATGATCGTCATTTCGGGGATTGCCACCTGCCTCTTCTTGGGCGGCTGGAGTGGACCCTTTGCGGCGAGCGTGCCCCTGCTCGGCGTCGCCTACATGTTGGGCAAGGTGATCTGTTTCATGCTCTTTTTCATCTGGCTCCGCGCTACCTGGCCGCGGGTTCGCTATGACCAGCTCATGCAGCTCGGCTGGAAGGTCTTCCTGCCGCTGGCGCTGGCCAACATCGTGGTCACTGGCCTCGTCGTCGTGCTGATGCAGTAGCCAACACCAACAAGCCAAGAGGATCGACCCATGTTTAAAGAATTTGCCCAAGGTCTCTGGATCACTTTGAAGCATGTGCTGCCGGGAAACTCGACCACGGTCCAGTACCCGAAGCAGAAGTTGCAGCCCTCCGACCGCTTTCGTGGCCTGCACCGGCTGGTCCCGGCCCATGATCGCGAGAAGTGCGTGGCCTGTTACCTCTGCCCGACGGTCTGCCCGGCCAAGTGCATTACCGTCGAGTCGGCCGAGAATGCCAAGGGGGAGAAATACCCCAAGGTTTACAAGATCGACCTGCTGCGCTGCATCTTCTGCGGCTACTGTGTCGAAGCTTGCCCGGTCGAGGCGATCGAGATGACCGGCACCTACGAACTGGCCAACTACAAGCGGTCGGATTTCGAATTCACCAAAGAGCGTCTGCTCAAGTAAACGGGATAGGAGCACTGCATCCATGGAAACCCTGTTTTTCTACTTTGTCGCCCTGGTCGCCGTCGGCTCGGGAATTCTTGTGGTCACCTGCAGGAATCCGGTGCACAGCGCTCTTGCCCTGGTGAACACCTTCTTCTGCCTGGCGACCTTTTACGTCATGCTCGAAGCGCCGTTCATGGCCGCCATCCAGATCATGGTCTATGCCGGCGCCATCATGGTCCTGATCATCTTCGTCATCATGCTGCTCAATCTCGGCACGGTGACGGCGACCAAGGTCCGGCATTCGGTGAGCGGGGCGCTCCTCCTCGGCGCGCTGATGTTGTTCCAGTCGATCTACTTCCTCAATCGCAGTACGCCGACGGGAGTCGAAGGGGATGCCGCCGAACTGGTCAAGAAGGTCGGCCATACCGAGGCCATCGGGCGGGAATTGTTTACCAATTTTCTGCTCCCCTTCGAGATCACTTCCATCCTGCTCCTCGTTGCCATTGTCGGCGCCGTGGTGCTGGCCAAACGTGAAGTCTGACAGAGAGCTAGGACAGGAGAGAGACCATGCATAGCGGAATTCCCGTACATCATTACATGATCGTCAGCGCCATCCTCTTCGCCCTGGGGACGGTCGGGGTGCTGACGCGCAAAAATGCCATCGTCGTCTTCATGTGCATCGAACTGATGCTCAACGCCGTCAACCTGACCTTCATTGCCCTCTCCCATCATCTGGGCAACCTCGATGGCCAGGTCTTCGTCTTCTTCGTCATGACCGTCGCCGCCGCCGAGGCTGCAGTCGGCCTGGCACTGATGATCTGCTTCTTCCGTAATCGTGAAAGCATCGACGTTGACGACATCAATCTGCTGAAGTGGTAGTCGATAACCGCCAGCTTTTCAGGTTCATTCCGCTGTAGAGGAGTATATAGATGTACGACTATCTGTGGCTCATCCCCTTCTTCCCGCTGCTGGGCTCCATTATCAACGGGCTCTTCGGCAAGAAGTACATCAAGAACGAGGCGGTTATCGGCGGCATCGCCACCGGGGCGATCGGTCTCTCCTTCATTGTCTCCTGTACCTACTTTGTGCGCCTCCTCGGCGACACCAACAAGGTGCACGAGGTGGTGGTCGCTTCATGGATGTCGGTCGGCAATCTTCAGATCGATTGGGGTTTCCTCCTCGACCCGCTCTCGGCGTTGATGATCATGGTCGTCACCGGGGTCGGTTCGCTGATCCACCTCTACTCCATCGGCTACATGCACGGTGAGGAAGGCTACTATCGCTTCTTCTCCTATCTCAATCTCTTCTGCTTCGCCATGCTCATGCTGGTACTGGGGAACAACGCCCTGGTCATGTTCATCGGCTGGGAAGGGGTCGGCCTCTGCTCCTACCTCCTCATCGGCTACTACTTCCACAAGAAGAGTGCCGGCGACGCCGCCAAGAAAGCCTTTGTCGTCAACCGCATCGGTGACTTCGGCTTCCTCGTTGGCCTCTTCACTCTCTACTGGGCCCTCGGCAGCAATCACGGGATCTGGACGGTCAATTTCGTCAAGATCAGCGAGAACGCCCATCTCCTCTCCGGCGACATGGTCTTTGGCCTTGGATTGACGACCTTTGTAACCCTTTGCTTCTTTGTCGGTGCCACCGGCAAGTCGGCGCAGATCCCTCTCTACACCTGGCTGCCCGACGCCATGGAAGGCCCGACCCCGGTCTCCGCCCTGATCCATGCGGCGACCATGGTCACCGCCGGCGTCTACATGATCGGCCGGATGAACATCCTCTTTGCCATGTCGCCGCAGACGATGATGGTAGTCGCCATCGTCGGGGCCGCCACGGCGATCTTTGCCGCCAGTATCGGCTTCGCCCAGAACGACATCAAGCGGGTACTCGCCTATTCCACCGTCTCCCAGCTTGGCTTCATGTTCCTGGCCATGGGGGTCGGCGCCTTCACCGCCGGTATCTTCCACCTGATGACCCACGCCTTCTTCAAGGCTTGCCTCTTCCTCGGTTCCGGTTCGGTCATCCACGGCATGCACCATGCCCTGCACCATGCCCACCTGCACGATGACCCGCAGGATATGCGCAACATGGGCGGCATCGGCAAGAAGATGAAAATCACCTACTACACCTTCCTGGTTTCGACCCTGGCGATCTCCGGCTTCCCGCTCCTCTCCGGCTTCTTCTCCAAGGATGAAATTCTCTGGTGGGCCTACGGTTCTTCCCGCGGCCACTGGATGCTCTGGGCCGTAGCGAGTCTGGCCGCTCTCGGCACCGCCTTCTACATGTTCCGCTGCGTCGCCATGACTTTCTGGGGCGAGTCGAAGACCCACCCGAAAGCCAAGGATCACATCCACGAATCGCCCTGGGTCATCTGGGTACCGCTGGCGGTCCTGGCGACCCTCGCGGCGGTCGGCGGCTTCATCGGTATTCCGGCAGTCCTCGGGGGGAGCAACGCCATCCATCACTACCTGGAGCCGGTCTTTGGTCATGCCGCAGAGACCTACCAGATTGCCGCCCATGGTAGCCATGCCCTTGAGGGTGGACTGATGTTCTTCTCGGTCATGGTCGGCTTTCTCGGCATCGGCGTCGCCATCTACATGTATGTGAAGAATCCGAGCCTGCCTGGTAAGTTCGTCGCCAGTTTCCCCGCCCTGCACCGCGTCGTTTACAACAAATGGTATGTCGACGAACTCTACGATTCCCTCTTTGTCAACCCGGTCAAACGTCTCGGCACTTTCTGCTGGAAAGGTTTCGACGTCAAGGTGGTCGACGGGGTAGTCAACGGCACCGGTTGGGTCGTCAACGCCTGCGCCAAGGGGCTGCGCTTCACCCAGTCCGGCCTGGTGCACAACTACGCCATGACCATGGCTATCGGCGTCTTCGTCGTCCTTGCTTTCTACGTCTTCAAGTAAGAGCATCAGCCGCTTTCCGCTAGCGTTACAAGGAGCGATTTCCCATGATTTCAAATCTTCTCAGCCTGATGACCTTCTTCCCCCTTGTCGGCGCCCTGGTGCTGCTCGTCATTCCCAACAAGGAGAAGACGGCGCTGAAGGCCGTGACCCTGGTGGTGACGATCATCACCTTCTTCATCAGTCTGCCCCTCGCTTTCAACGATGTCTTCACGACTTCGGCGGAGATGCAGTACACGGAGTTCTACCGGTGGATCAACATCGGTGACTTCTTCCAGATGAACTACAGCATCGGGGTCGATGGCATCAGCCTCTGGCTGGTCCTGCTGACGACCTTCATCATGCCGATCGCCGTCCTTTCGACCTGGCATGCGGTGGAAAAGTCGATCAAGGGTTTCATGGTCATGCTGCTCCTCTTGGAGACCGGGATGCTCGGCGCCTTTGTCTCCCTCGACCTCTTTCTCTTCTACATTTTCTGGGAACTGATGCTGGTACCGATGTACTTTCTCATCGGTATCTGGGGGGGCAAGAACCGCATCTACGCCGCGGTCAAGTTCTTCATCTACACCGCCGTCGGTTCTCTGCTGATGCTGGTGGCCATCATCTACGTCTACTACTTCGGCATGAAGTCGGGGATCAGCCCCAACGGCTTCTCCATCGCCGACTTCTATCGCCTCTCCATCGATCCGAGTCTGCAGACCTGGCTCTTCCTCGCCTTCGCCTTCAGCTTCGCCATCAAGGTGCCGATGTTCCCCTTTCACACCTGGTTGCCGGATGCTCATACCGAGGCGCCGACGGCCGGCTCCGTCATCCTCGCCGCCATCCTGCTGAAGATGGGGACCTACGGTTACATGCGTTTCGCCATGCCCCTCTTCCCCGAGGCGCTGCACACCTTCATGCCGCTGCTGGCGACCCTGGCGACCATCGGCATCATCTACGGCGCCCTGGTGGCGATGATGCAGGACGACGTCAAGAAGCTTGTCGCCTACTCGTCGGTGTCGCACCTCGGCTTCGTCATGCTCGGCATCTTCGCCCTGAACCTGGAAGGGATGGCCGGGGGGATGCTGCAGATGGTCAACCACGGGATCTCGACCGGCGCCCTCTTCTTGATCGTCGGCTTCATTTACGAGCGCCGCCACACCCGGCAGATCAGCGAATTCGGCGGTCTGGCCAAGCAGATGCCGATCTTCGCCACCATCTTCATGATCATCACCTTCTCCTCCATCGGCCTCCCCGGCACCAACGGTTTTGTCGGCGAGTTCCTCGCCCTCATCGGGGCCTTCCAGAGCGAGCTGCGCATTTACGCCATCATCGCCTCAAGCGGTGTCATCTTCGCCGCCGTCTACATGCTCTGGATGTTCCAGCGCGTCATGTTCGGCGAGCTGAAGAATCCGGAAAACCAGAAACTCAAGGATCTCGATGCCCGCGAAATTACCTTGATGGTTCCGCTTCTGGTCTTTGTCTTCTGGATCGGGGTTTATCCCAATACCTTTTTCGAGAAGATGAATCCTTCCCTGGAGAAGCTGATTCATCAGGTTAAATCGAAACAGCAGGTCGCCATGGTTCAGCCGGCTGTCATCCCGGCGGCACCGATGGCAGCTCCGCCGGCGGCAGGCGGGCATCACTGATAGGTCAGCTACGGATCAATACCGTCTCCGGAGGAGCTTTACATGGAAAATCTGGTGCAAGTTGCCATACAGAATGTCAATTTCGGGGCGATCATGCCGTCCCTGGTCCTCAGCTGCGTCGCCATGGCGCTGCTGCTGGTCACCGCCTTCTCCCCCCGCGGCAAGACCGTCCATGTGAACTGGCTCGCCATTATCGGCCTGCTCGTCACCGGCTGGGTTTCCCTCGGCGCGTGGAATGCTCCCCAGTTCGGCTTTGCCGGCATGGTGGCCCTCGATAATTTCGCGACTTTCTTCAACCTCATCTTCATCGTGGCGGCGATCCTGACGATCCTCATGTCGGATGAGTACCTCAAGCGTGAAGGTTACCCGGTCGGCGAATTCTACCCGCTGATTCTCTTCACCACCGCCGGCGCCATGTGGATGGCCTCCGGCACCGACCTGATGAGTATCTTCCTCGGGCTGGAAGTCCTCTCCATCTCCCTCTATGTCCTGGCCGGTTTCTTTCGTCGCCAGCAACGCTCCAACGAGGCCGGTCTCAAATACTTCCTCCTTGGCGCCTTCTCCACCGGCTTCCTCCTCTACGGCATCGCCCTCCTCTATGGCGCCGCCGGGACGACCAACCTCGCCGACATGGGGACCTATTTCAATGCCCACCGGGCCATTCTCGGCAATCCGATGACGATTGCCGGTATGCTCCTGCTCAGCACCGGTTTTCTCTTCAAGATCGGTGCGGCCCCGTTCCACATGTGGACCCCCGACGTTTATCAGGGCGCACCGACGCCGGTCACCGCCTTCATGAGTACCGCCGCCAAGGCCGCCGCCTTCGCCGCATTTGTCCGCATTCTGACCCTCGCTCTTGGCGGGCTTCAGGAGGAGTGGACCTCCCTCCTCTGGGTCCTCGCGGTCATGACCATGATCGTCGGCAATATCATCGCCATCTACCAGACCGACATTAAACGCATCCTGGCCTATTCGTCCATTGCCCACGCCGGCTACGCCCTGGTCGGTCTGGTCGCCGCCAATCAGATCGGCCTCTCCGGCATCCTCTTCTACATGCTTGCCTACACCCTGATGAATCTTGGCGCCTTCGCCGTCCTCGTTCTCGCCGGCAAAAAAGGCGAAGACAACTTGACCCTGCAGGGCTTTGCCGGCTTCGGCTACAAACAGCCCCTCCTCGGCATCGCCATGACCGTCTTCCTCTTCTCCCTCATGGGGCTGCCGCCGACGGCTGGCTTCACCGGCAAGTTCTACATCTTTGCCGGCGCCGTCAAGGCCGGCTACATCTGGCTGGCGATCCTCGGCGTACTTAATTCCGCCGTCTCTCTCTATTACTACCTGCGCATCATGGTCGCCATGTACTTCAAGGAACCGACGGAGGATTTCGCCTGGGTCAAGCTGCACCCCGCCGTGGTTATCGCCATTGTGATTTCGGTGGTCGGCGTCTTCTATCTGGGCATCGTTCCCGGCGACGTGATGGCCGTGGCCAAACTGGCGCAGCCGTTCTAGATTTAACCTGGCGCAGTATATCGAGCCCCCGGCTTTTTCGCCGGGGGCTTTTTGCTTGTCGGGGCAAACGTTAATCGGGCGATGGACCTTGAAAATCGGCGACTAGCCGTGCTAATTTGCAGCACTTGCAAGGACAAGGAGGGAACGATGAAGATTACGCAAAACGAAGTTGCCAAGGTCGCTCTGCTGGCACGGCTGGACCTTACGCCGCTGGAACTCGAAGCTGTCACCCGGCAGATGGACGCGGTCCTCGACTATGTCGACAAGCTGAACGAGCTCAACACCGATGGCATCATGCCGACAGCCCATGCCGTGCCGCTGGCCAATGCCTTTCGCGCCGACGCGGTCCGTCCTTCTCTGGCAGTCGAAGCGGCCCTGAGCAACGCGCCCGACCGTCGCGAAGATACCTACCGCGTCCCCAAAGTCATTGAATAGCCCGCGCGCAATGTCCGCCCAAGGAGCAAGAGGATGAACCTGATCGATCTCCCCATCCACCAGTTACGGGCCCAGCTCGACCGGCGCGAGACCTCGGCGGTCACATTGACCCGGGCCTGCCTGGAGCGTATCGCCGCCACCGATGGTGACCTGAACGCCTTTATCACCGTGGCCGAGGAACCCGCCATGGCGGCGGCCCAGGAGGCCGATCAACGTTTGGTCCGGGGCGAGACGGCCCCCCTGCTCGGTATCCCTCTGGCCCTCAAGGATATCTTTGTCACCGCCGGCATGCGTACGACCTGCGCTTCGAAAATCCTCGACAGCTTCCTCCCCCCCTACGACGGCACCGCTGTGCGCAAGCTCAAGGAGGCCGGCGCCATCATCCTCGGCAAGCTCAACATGGACGAATTCGCCATGGGGAGTTCCAACGAGAACAGCGCTTTCGGCCCGGTGCGCAATCCCTGGAATACGAACTGCGTCCCCGGCGGTTCCTCCGGCGCCTCGGCCGCCTGCGTTGCCGCGCGCCAGGCGCCGGGAAGTCTCGGCACCGATACCGGCGGCTCCATCCGCCAGCCGGCGTCACACTGCGGGGTCGTCGGCATCAAGCCAACCTATGGCCGGGTTTCGCGTTACGGCGTCATCGCCTACGCTTCCTCCCTCGATCAGGTCGGTCCGCTGGCCGCCAATGTCCGCGACAGCGCTCTTCTCCTGCAGGCGGTGGCCGGTTACGATCCCCTCGATTCGACTTCCGTCAACGTTGCGGTGCCCGATTACAGCGCGGCCCTGGCCGGTGGGGTCAAGGGGCTGCGCATCGGCCTGCCGCGGGAATATTTCATCGAGGGTCTCGATCCGGCGGTACGGGCGGCGGTCGAGGCGGCGGTGGCAACCTATCGCGGACTCGGGGCCGAAGTCGTCGAGGTCGGACTTCCCCATACCGACTACGCCGTCGCCTGCTATTACCTGATCGCCACCGCCGAGGCGTCGAGCAACCTGGCCCGCTACGATGGCGTCCGCTACGGCCTGCGCGTTGACGCCGGCAACGGTCTGCTTGACATGTACAAGCGCAGTCGTGCCGCCGGGTTCGGTGACGAAGTCAAGAGGCGCATCATGCTCGGCACCTACGCCCTTTCCTCCGGCTACTATGATGCCTACTATCTCAAGGCGCAGAAGGTCAGAACCCTGATCCGGCAAGACTTTCTTGACGCTTTTACCAAGGTCGATCTTCTCCTCACCCCGGTGGCGCCGACGCCGGCCTTCCGCCTCGGCGAGAAGACCGCCGATCCTTTGCAAATGTATCTTTCCGACATTTTCACCATCCCGGTCAATCTCGCCGGCACCTGTGCCATGAGTCTCCCCTGTGGTTTTTCCGCCGCCGGTCTCCCCATCGGCGTCCAGCTCATCGGTCAACCCTTCGGCGAAGCCACCATGCTGCGTGCCGCCCATGCCTTTGAGCAGGCGACGGAGTGGCATAAACGGCAGCCGCAACTTTCATAGGTCCTATTTGTCCCATAGGACCCATGCGCCAGATGGGACCTATGAAAAACCACAGGAATCAAATCTATGCCCTCCAGATACGAAGTCGTCATCGGCCTTGAGGTTCATGTCCAGCTCCTCACCGCCAGCAAGATCTTCTGTGGCTGCTCGACCCGCTTCGGCCAGTCGCCCAACAGCCAGACCTGTCCGGTCTGCCTCGGCCTCCCCGGCGCCCTGCCGGTCCTCAACCGCCAGGCGGTGGAATTCGCCATCATGGCCGGTCTCGCCACCCATTGCGGCATCGCGCCGCACTCGGTCTTCGCCCGCAAGAACTACTTCTATCCCGACCTCCCCAAGGGTTACCAGATCTCCCAGTTCGAGCTGCCGGTCTGCACCCGCGGCCATCTCGACATCGACACGGAGCACGGCGGCAAGACCATCGGCATCACCCGCATTCACATGGAGGAAGACGCCGGCAAGCTTCTCCACGGCGAAGGGGTCGAGGCCGGTCGCTACAGCTTCGTCGATCTCAACCGCGCCTGCACCCCGCTTTTGGAGATCGTTTCCGAGCCCGATCTGCGTAGCGCCGACGAGGCCATCGCCTACCTGAAGAAACTCCACCAGATCGTCGTCTATCTTGGGGTCTGCGACGGCAACCTCGAGGAAGGCTCCTTCCGCTGCGACGCCAACGTCTCCATCCGGCCCTGGGGGCAGAAGGAACTCGGCACCCGCGCCGAACTGAAAAACATCAATTCCTTCCGCTTCATCAAACAGGCCATCGAGTACGAAGTCGAGCGGCAGATCGAGGTCATCGAAGAGGGGGGAAGGGTGGTGCAGGAGACCCGCCTCTTCGACCCCGCCAGCGGCGTCACCCGCTCCATGCGCGGCAAGGAAGAGGCCCACGATTACCGCTACTTCCCCGATCCCGACCTGGTGCCGCTGGAGATTGACGCCGCCTGGATCGAGCGGGTGCGTGCCGCCCTCCCCGAGCTCCCCGAGGCCAAGCGCTCCCGCTTCATCGCCGAGTACGGCATCCCCGCCTATGACGCCGAGGTCCTCGCCGCCGAGCGCTGGTTGGCCGATTACTTCGACGCCTGCGCCCGGCTCCACGGCAACGGCAAGACCTGCTCCAACTGGGTCATGGGTGAGGTCACCCGCGCCCGCAACGCGGCCGGGGGGGAGAGCAAGGTCTGCCCGGTGTCGCCGGAGCAACTCGTCGGATTGCTCAAACGGATCGATGACGGAACCATCTCGGGGAAGATCGCCAAAGGGGTCTTCGAAACCATGTGGAAAACGGGAAAGACTGCCGACGCCATCATCGACGCCGAGGGGCTGCGCCAAGTCTCGGACAGCGGGGCCATCGAAGGGATCATCGATGCCATCATCGCCGCCAACATGGGGCAGGTCGAGGAGTACCGCAGCGGCAAGGAGAAGGTCTTCGGCTTCTTCGTCGGCCAGGTGATGAAGGCAAGTCAGGGCAAGGCCAATCCGGCGACGGTGAATGAGTTGTTGAAGAAGAAGCTGGCGGGCGGGTAATAGGCTGAATGCTCAGTTCATCCGCAGAATCTGTGGGTAGCCTCAGGTTCTGGTAACTCCCCAAGTGTATGAAATAAGGCTATTTTTATAACTTCATAGCTCTTGAATCCGTAAGCTTTTTTCGTAGGCACTTTGGCTTTGTTGTTGAGACCCTCTACAGAGCCCAGGGCGACCTGCTCTTTTGCTCGAAACCAGTTGAGAATCGCTCGCAGAAGAGGCGTCGGGCCGGAGATGCTATCTCCGGTGGGGGGTAAACGATCGTAGCTAGAGATAAGCCTCAACTTCAATTATCCCCCCTCCACTCTCTCATGGAGCAGATACACGGTTCTCCTGACCCCAACGAGCTGGTAATGTTTAAGCTTTTATTGGAGGATTAAATGAAAATCAACAACATATATTTGCAAAATTTCAGATGTTTTAAAGAACTGAAGCTATCTTTCGACGGCAAGACGACAGTAATCGTAGGAGTCAACGGCGCAGGAAAGACTGCGATTTTGGATTCGATCGCGCTACTTTTTGGGAGGATTTTGACTAAACTTCCCAATGTAAAAGGTATATCACTAACAAATGACGACCTGAGAATAACATCGAAGAATAAACTGTCTTCGCATTTGATTTGCTATATATCGGCAACTAATAGAACTGATGTCACAGAGTGGAGCATAAATAAAAACAGAGATACATCAGCAAAAACGAAGGTTGAAATACTTAAGCACGTCAATAGAGATTATGTTAAAGGAGTGAAGGATTTAGATTCTTTTATAAATAGCATAATCAGTGCCGAAAATGATGGGACTGAATACACAATGCCGCTACTTGTCTATTATGGCACTGATAGGGCCGTTTTCGACACGCCAATGCGCAGACGGAATTTCAAGACACAGTTCAAACGGTTTGACAGCTTAACAGGTGCTCTGAGTCCATCGGCAAAATTTAAACAAGCCTTCGAGTGGTTCCATGCCAAGGAAAATGAGGAGGCCCGCGAACAGAAAAAAAGGTTGTCATTCGATTATGCCGACGCAGAGCTCGGTACGGTTCGAAGAGCGATACAAAAAGTCCTTCCAGAATTCACCAACCCACGAACCGAGTTACGACCTCTTCGCTTCTTGGTTGACAAGAAAATTGCGAACACGATCTATACGTTTGACCTAAATCAGCTGAGCGATGGTTATCGAACGATGCTGGCTCTGACTCTCGATCTAGCTCGTCGGATGGCCGAAGCGAACCCGCCGGCTCCGAATTCCCCCGACCCACTTCAGTCAGAAGCTATTGTGCTGATAGATGAAGTTGACTTGCATCTACATCCATCGTGGCAGCAACGAATTGTGAGTGACTTGGAAGCTGCTTTTCCAAATTCACAGTTCATTCTAACATCCCATAGTCCGCAGGTACTCACCACCGTCCCATCTCATTGCATTCGTATCATTGAAAACGGTCAGGTTTATTCGGCTCCTCCTGGGACAGAAGGTGCCGAATCCGCTCGTCTCCTTACACGTGTTTTGGGTGTCGATGTTCGCCCGCCGGAGAATAAAGTGACGAAGGAATTGATGGAATATCTCGAACTTGTTCATACTGACCAATGGGATAAACCTAAGGCTCTCGAATTACGCCGCAAACTCGATTCCATTTATCAAGGTGAAGAGCCTGCACTCCTTGAGGCCGATTTGCACATTGAGAACCGAAAATGGGAGTTGTCCGGTGAAGCGCATCATTAAAGGGGGAGAGCCGCAGGCTTTAACCGATTATCGCCACGTTGCCCCCGATAGCACTTGGGAGCGAATGAAAGATGACCCTTATCATGACGGACAGCAAGTCTATCATGCTTGCCGCAGTCAGTTGCTTGTTGATCAGGGTGGGATCTGTGCTTTCTGCGAGATTGGCATCCACGACAACGACCCGCTCAAGTGCAGGGTCGAGCATTTCCATCCCAAGTCAGACGTTACCCCAACCCATAACTGGGCGCTGGACTGGAACAACCTGCTCGGCGTCTGTGCTGGGGGCTCGTACAAATTTGGCGCTGCTCCCCACACACAGGAGCCGCTCGCCGAAAACCTGAGCTGCGATGCCCACAAGGACCGGATGATTCAGTCTGGAAAACTGCCAGCACAGTGTGAGGGCTGGATTCTCAACCCTCTCCAACTGATGGCCAACCCCAGCCTGTTCCGGGTCGAAAAGAGCACAGGCAAACTACAACCGGACATGGCTCATTGTGAAGCAGCGCCAGCTTGTCCCGGTAACCAGCACGCGAATGTCCAGGCCTTGGTGCAACACACCATCGACATGCTTAACCTCAACTGCGACCGTCTGTGCCAAGCCAGACTCAGACTCATTCGAGACATTGAGCGCAACAAGAAGAAGCAACGCGATCAAGGGTTCTCTGCGCAGCATGGCTTGAGCAATCTGGCGGTTTTTTACCTGCGCGAGCGCTGGCCGGGGTTCTTCACGACCATTCGAATTTGTCTGGGGACCTCGGCAGAGAACCACCTCACGAACATGGCATTCCAAGGCTAATCATGACCATCAAGTCCCCAAAAAAACTCATCGAAGTCGCCCTGCCGCTCGATGCAATCAATGTTGCTGCGGCACGGGAGAAGTCGATTCGCCATGGGCATCCTTCGACCTTGCACCTGTGGTGGGCGAGGCGGCCGTTGGCGGCGGCGCGGGCGGTGATCTTTGCGCAGATGGTCAACGTCAATACAATAGGCAAAATGGACAGGCTGCTTTTCACTCCGCCTAAGTAGCAAAGAGGGGAGCCTTATGGGGCTGACGAAAAAACTAATGCGACAAAAAGTTGATGACAACTTGCTGCGGGAAATGACCCGGCGTCTGGTGTCGGCGCTTGATCCCGAGCAGATCATCCTCTTTGGCTCCCATGTCTGGGGCGTGCCGACCGAGACCAGCGATGTCGACCTGTTTGTCGTTGTGCAGGAGAGTCAACTCCCCCCGGCGCTGCGCGCCCGTGCGGCGCATCGCTGCTTGCGGAGCTTGAACATCCCCAAGGATGTCATGGTGCGGACTCGTGCCGAAGCGGACAAATACCGGGCGGTGAATGCGTCCCTCGAGCACCTGATCTTCGAGAAGGGGCGGGTGTTGTATGAGCGACACTAAGGTTGTAGCGTATTTGGCGGAAAGATTTTTAGGGGCGCCCCTGGCGGGTGCCCTTGACCGGGCAGGCACGAGGCCTGCCCCTACGAGGGAATATCATGTCCATCAAGCCGATCCTGTTTGATAATGGTGTCCTGAAAATGATCGATCAGCGCCTCCTTCCCAATGAGGAGGTCTGGCTGGAGTACACCGAGTACACCGCCGTCGCCGAGGCGATCACCACCATGGTCGTGCGCGGTGCG
>Ga0209000_1000845_pt1 | contig 23118 bp, 24 predicted proteins | sample RifGroD2_FD_183998 | JGI IMG/M metagenome (GOLD analysis project Ga0209000, IMG submission 183998) | Groundwater microbial communities from Rifle, Colorado, USA - Groundwater D2 (SPAdes) (version 2) | ecosystem: Environmental > Aquatic > Deep subsurface > Groundwater | place: Rifle, Colorado... | reverse complement strand
GAGATACGGAAGCTTGCCGGAGCAGTAAACTACATATATCAGGGTAAAAAGGCAAAAAAGAAGATCATAAAAATAGCCCGTGCATATATCAAGTTTATGGACAAACACATCCATACAGAGGAAAAAGTACTTTTCCCCTGGATGAATAAGGTATTAACCCGCGATGAACAAATGATACTAATCACGAAATTTGAAGCTATGGAAAAAGAGGATATTGACGCCGGTGTACACGAAAAATACACTGCCATAATCGAAAGGCTTGAGAATCAACTTGGAATTTATTCCGAGTAGAAGAAATTTACTGATATATACATCATACCAATCCCGATCCCAAAGCCCCTGTTAATAAAAGCAGCAATATACCGACAATTACTTTGATCGTATTCATGGTGATTTTTTTGACCATGCGTAAGCCAATAAACGAACCGAGGAATGCAGTTAAGCTGTAACTAAAACTTTGTTAATATATAGCCGACAATAGCACTTCCAATCACTATCCATAGTGTATTCACTTTTTTGAATACAAATGTAACAGCAACACTCATGAGTGCGATTAGCCATGTCTGCCAATTAATAAGGGTGGCACGGGCAAGTTGTATTACCGCAACTGCTATTATCGCCACTGCTCCTATATTGACTGAATCAAGAAAACAGGATACCCACTTTGAATTCCTCATCTTTGGGATGAATGGATTCAACAGAGCCACGAAGAAGAAAGACGGTAAAAACATACCCATAGTTGTAAATATGGCACCTTTTATTCCGATAATCTGATAGCCGACGAAGGTAACTGCACTTGAAACGGGTCCGGGTGTAAATTGTCCGACAGCGATGGCGTCAACAAGTTGTTGTTGTGTAAGCCACCCTAACTGGTCAATGAGTTCGTCTTGAAGATAAGCAATTAACACATAACCACTGCCAAAAAGTACAGATCCAATTTTCAAGAAGACCAAAAAGAGTTTTACGAGTGATACATTACCAACAACTTGCCCTGTAGAAAGGGCGGTTGCGGCAATCGCAACCTTAAGCAGTTCTGGCTTTCCTGTTAAGAGAAGCAAGGGGAGAAAAGATTGTTTCATGCTGCCCTTCTTTTGGCCAACTGAAAACCAGAACATTCCAAGTAGTCCACCTGCAAGGAGGACAAGTACCTCACTCATACCAGAAAGAGAACCAATCATCACTGCTGCACCGATTATACCCAACTGCCAGTTCTTCAAAGCCTTCTTGCCGAACTTGTATACTGCGTTGATAATAATAGCAAGTACAGCCGGTCTGATGCCGTACAAGATTGGCTTGATATCCGGGATAGAACCATATCGCTGGTAGAACCAGGCGATAGCTACTGTTATAAGTGTCGCAGGGATAATAAAACCCAGGCCCGCAACAATCAGACCTGGCCATCCTGCCCTATGGTATCCACAATGCATTGCCATCTCGGTTGAATTAGGACCCGGAATCAGGTTGGTTGCGCCTATGAGATCCAAGAAATGCTCTCTGGACATCCATTTCTTCTTACTAACGACCTCATTTTCCATCATGGCGATATGTGCGGCTGGCCCCCCAAATCCAATGATACCAAGTTTAGAAAAAACGCCGGCAAGTTCTTTCAGATGTGTTAATAAATCTATTTTTCCCTTCACGCCGAGACTCCTGGTTTTTATCTTTTGTACCTAGGAAATACAATTCTTTGCATTCAATTTAAGTCTGAACATTTCTTTCCTCAAAAATCCTTTAGTACACTAAACCAAATTCTATTATCAAATTCATCCCTTCCAGTTATGGGAAATTCTACTCCCGGCATGAGCCAGAAGTCGTGACCGAGATTCCATCTGGCACCAGGAAGAATGCTTACTACCGTAGTATCATCGTTAGATCCCATATCGGAACTTCCATCAAACTCAACAAAAAAGGTAAGATTTCCAAAGAATGGCGTATCTTTTGGTGTAATGGTCTTGGTCAGGGCAGCACCATAGTTGACTGTAGTATCCGGATCGTCACGGGATTTACCCCCCGATGGGATATCAAGCCCAAAAAAGCTGTGGAGGGCGAAATGCCCACCAAGGTCTCTCCATATACCGATGCCAGGGCTAATAGTGGTCATACCACTTCCTAATTCAAGGTCTTCATTTCCTGTAGGAATTTTTACATCAAGTAGAGATAATAATGTGGTATTGCGTGTCTCCATAAGCATTACTCTGGTTATGAATGAGGTATCGCCAAAGCCACTGTGATTGTTATCGTTCTTTGGGGATATTGATACAATTGTTGGCTCAACTTCTATTAAAAGTCTTCGACTGACTGGCATTTCAAACTCAAACTCCCATTCGTGATCATCGAACTTACCGCTATCACCGTTATTGGTAAACGAGTAATTCATTCGCACCTCACGCTCAAATACTGTAGCTGGAATCTTAAGGAGTCGGAAACGAGGAGACTGGTCTGGTTCCTGCTCTGGCTCTTCCCATTGACCAAATTTCCACCCTTCAGAAAAAAAGTTTGAAAGGGTAATATCTGGTTTTTTCCCAGAAAGTTCTTCCGCTTGGAGAAGTGCGGAAAGTAAACTGGTGAAAAGAATAAAAAGGGATAGAGAACACATAAGGATAATGAGTTTACCGTGAGTTAATGCAACCTTTCCATAATACCCCTGATACCAATTTCTTATTCTTCTTTGTTTCATCTGAATTCTACTCCTATCACATAAGAATTATGGGAAAACAAATTTTCTTGGAAAATTTACTATAATCTAAAAGGGTCCTTTTATTCCTGAAAATAGATTCTGTTAAATTCCATTTAGACAACTTAGCCTTAACCATTACATGCTAATACTCTGATAATTATCTAGCGTCCCAAAACAACCTCTAAATGTTTCACATTATCATCAATGTCTGTCTCACCAGGAATCTTTTCCACTTCTGCATGTATTCGGTAAGTTCCTTCCTTGAGTCCTTCAGTATTCCAGGTATATACAATTTTTCGAGAAGACGAGCCATCCAGATTTAGAGCCTCTCTGCCAATTTGCTGCCCTGTTTCATGGCAAGTTACTGTCAATATTGTAGCCACCTTTGTTTTCTGCTCATTACCAACAACTAGCTCAATAGTGACCTTTTTTCCAATGCTGGCATTTAAAGGAGCGTCCATAGACACTATCGACACTCCATGCACTTCTGATTCAGCTTGAGCTGGACTATTGGATATCCCATTTTCTACAACAAGAGACACAACAAAAAGAAATAAAACTGCCATCAGTTTCTTAAAATACCTCATGTTAATAACTTCCTCCTTCCTTATCCATATTCAGGAATAAAAGAAACCCTTTGAAACAAACTACTATAGATAGCAATTCATTGTTTTATTCAACAGATTATATCAATCCGATTCCCAAGGCAATCGATACAAAAAACAATAATATCCCAACGGTCGTATCTGTAATAAATTAAATCTTTGAGAACTCGAACTATGTGTCATTTTCTTTCACAATCTCGTCGTACAATTCATCCAGTTTTTCCTTCACTTCATCAAGCAGTTCTTCCCCTGCTCGGGTAATTCTATAGTACTTCCGCTGCTTGTGCCGTACGGTCCTGCACTCACAGGTCAAAAGACCTGATTGTTGCATCTTGGCCAAGGTAGGGTAAAGTGTGCCGGGACTTAGTTTGTATCCATGCCGCTTTAGTTCTTTGATCAGTCCTATACCAAACACATCATCCTTTGCAGCATGATATAAGATGTGCATTTTTATGAATGCAAGGTGGATGTCGCGCAGCATTGTTTTATCAATATCCATAGTAGTTATCGGTATACGATATCATATACCGATATATTAATCAAACAAATATTCAACTATACAATTGACATTTATATTAATTATTGTTATGAATATTACATATGTAACATTTATAACATCCTACAAATTAGCAGATTATGAATAAATGGATATTGTTAATACATCAGATTGCACAGGATTCGCCTAACCTCAGGGTTAAAATTTGGAGAAATTTAAAAAAGCATGGGGCTGTTCTCTTTAAAAACGCCGTCTATATGCTCCCCTATTCAGACGAGCACGAGGAAATCATGCAGTGGCTTTGTAATCAAATCAAAGAGGGTGGCAGCGACGCCTCATTATTTATCACTGAATCACTGGATAAAAAACAAGACGAGGAGATTATGAAGAGCTTCCATGAGATATGCGATAAGGAATATATTTCACTAATCGAAGTATGTGACGCCGAATTAAAGAAAATAACACAGAGAGAGGATACGGAAGGAATAAGCGAAAGCCTTGTGCATGAATGCAAAAGAAAATTAAATGAAATACTCAAAAGCGCCGATGACATTTCCAAAATCGATTTCTTTCATGCGCCACAAAAAGAGATACTCTTACAAAAGATCGCATCGTTACAAAAGATGCTTTTGAAATGGACAAAGACATCTGAAAAGGAAATAAAGGTGACGGGCAAAGTATATCAGATAAAAGATTTTTCGGGTAGAAAATGGGCGACACGAAAAGACATTTTTATTGACCGGATTGCATCAGCCTGGCTTATCAGGAGATTTATAGACCCAAAAGCCCGCTTCGTGTTTGTATCAAAAGGCACAGAAAAAGCGCCCCGTGGTACGGTACCCTTTGATATGTATGGCTCAGAGTTTACCCATCACGGAGAAGATTGCACCTTCGAGACCCTTATGAAGGCATTTGACCTGAAGGACCCCGCCTTGCAATCAATCGCAGAGATGGTACACGATATCGATTTAAAAGATAACAAATATGGCCGAAAAGAGGCGGATGGAATAGCTCAAATTGTTACTGGGTTGAGCCAGAAATTAAAGGAGGACAACAAATTACTGGAAAAGGGACTGGAAATATTTGATGCGCTTTATCAAAATTACTCTTCAAGTTATTCCGTTTAAGTCCCCCTTAAAAAAGGGGATTCAGGGGGTTGTGTTTTTTGTGTGCTATTCTACAACCCCCTAGCCCCCTTTTCTAAGGGGGATTCCCTATGCCATACATCGTATGACCCGCTTAAATAAAATGAAAATCCTCCTATACAATCGAAATAAAGAAAGGAGATAACACATGCCACCACTCGACGTCCATTTAAAAACAGTAAACAAAGAACCGGAAAAGAGTATGAAGAACTACATAGTGGATTGATGATGACAAACAGATCGTTTTCTCCTTTTATTACCCTCTGCACTGTAGGTTTTTTTGCCCGAATGAGCTATGCCATGGCAAGAACCCCCATACTACCTTTATTTGCTCTATCGTTAGGGGCCAAACCGGAGGCAATAGGGTTCGTAGTTGGCGCGTCAACCATCACAGGCATCTTCTTCAAATTACCAGCAGGCGCCCTTTCCGATATTTATGGCAGGTACAAAATGCTTCTTATAAGTATCCTGGTTTTTGCCCTAACCCCATTTGTCTATTATCTTGTCACCAATTACTGGCAATTAGTGGGTATCAGATTTTTTCACGGACTGGCGACTTCAATCTACGGCCCTGTGTCTATGGCAATGATCGCAGATACCGCCGGTGAACAAAAGGGCGAAAAACTTTCCTGGTTTTCTTCAATTACCATTATCGGAAGCCTTGTTGGGGCTCCTTTCGGTGGATATATCCTCCAATACCTCGGTAATAATGGGAGTCATACGTTATCCCATTTTCATATAGCCTACAGTATTTGTGGGCTTTTTGGCTTAATTTCTTTAGCCTTCACCTTGAAGGCATTCTTTTCGAGAAATAGAGAGACAAGGCAAGGTACAATCTCCCTGACAGACACCTGGCGGAAGTTTTCCAAAGGCATAAAAGAGATAATAAGCGATTATCGGGTAATCATCACCAGCAATATGGAAGGTATCCAAAATCTATCGGTAGGCGCATTAGAGGCCTTCCTGCCTGTTTATGCAGTCACTGTTGCAGGTCTGAACGCATTTCAAGCGGGGATTCTCTGGGGAATACAGATTGTCACTACCATTCTGGCAAAACCAATCATGGGAAAAATTTCTGACCGATATGGCAGAAAGCCGATTATCTTCTCTGGCATGTGGATTTGTGCGATCCCTTTTGCCTGCATTCCACTGACACGTGATTTTTATCTTTTGTTATCTTTGGCAAGCGTTTTTGGCGTTGGTGAGGCCTTTGTGACTTCTTCTTCTGCAGCCATGGTGGCAGGATTCTGCAAGGAGCAGCATTATGGCGCAGCAATGGGAACTTTTGGAAGTATCTTTGATATTGGCCATGCATCAGGTCCTATTTTAGCGGGATTCCTGCTTGCACATCTCAGTTATCAATACTCTTTTCTTATTATTGCAACACTATTAATCTTAGCCTCGTTTGTTTTTCTACTGACAGTATACGAAAGGAAATTACACGTTTTTAAATCTGGAGGCATAACATGAAAAATTTGTTTGTAATTATGAGTGGTTTTATCTTATGCTTTTATGCAGCATATGGATGGTGTGACGATTCCACGCATCTCATCTGGGAGTCTTCGTTCACGAAAACTCTACCCGTTATTGATGGAAAGATGGAAAAAGTTTGGAAAAGGACTAAACCATTAACTGTCACAGTCAGAGAAGCAATAGGAGGTGATAACCCAAGACAGATAGTACTTCGCGCCCTTCATAGTGATGATACATTTTATGTAATGGCCCAATGGCCTGACGTTACAAAAAGCGATATGCGTGACCCGTACGTTTGGAGCAATGAAAAGAAAGACTATGAACGCCCATCGAAACCTGATGACCAGTTTGCCTTAGAATTCCCGATGACGGGGAAATTTGATATTCGAATGATAACTCTGGTTCACGAATATATCGCTGATGTATGGCACTGGAAGGCCGGGCGCGGAAACCCTGTTGGTTGGATAGATGACAAGCGACACATCATCAGTCAAAAACCAATTCATAGTGGGGTTGAATATTCGATGGGTGGACACGGCAGCGTCTATATAGCGCGTATCATGGATGAAGGCACATCCTCCTACCACCTGAAGCCCAAACCCGCTGCATTTGAGGGTGCTGTGGCAGATTCTTTCGAACAACGCCAGCCTGGCGGCAGTTTGGCGGATGTACATGGGAAGGGAATACATGACGGTAAGAACTGGACACTGGAGATGTCTCGTAAATTCAATACAGGTCATAACGATGATGCAGTAATTGATCCTGGTAAGGACAATACTTGTGCTATTGCTGTCCTTGATGATGAACTTTACTGGGAACATTCGGTTTCGTCTTTGATTACGCTACGATTTGTCAGCAATGGAAAATAATTTAATTGTATAGGAATTTTCATTTTATTTATGTGGATCAGGAGATAGTGGATATAAAAATCCCCCTTAATAAAGGGGGCTTGGGGGTTGTAAACCTGTCCTCGTGAAAACGGGGAATAACCCCGGGAAAAACACAACCCCCTGATTCCCCCTTTTCTAAGGGGGATTAACTCGTGTGATTATTTTTGGAAAGTGAGGTTGTATTCATGAAGAAATTTTTTGTAGCCGTTGCAGCTTGTTTTTTAACTACATCAATTTACAGCTATGCCCATGCACAGCAGGGGCAAAAACTTTCTACCTCCGAAATTCTCGGCGAAAGAAGGGAATATTATTTTGATGACAATAAACCCAGTGAATTGCCTGTAGGGTTTCAAAATGCCTTCACAGGAAAAGGCGAACCGGGACGCTGGGTAGTTAAAAAGATTGAACATGCGCCTTCCGCCGACAATGTGGTTGAACAAACCAAATTGGATGAAACCGATTATCGTTTCCCCCTTCTGGTATTGGATGGCGTGTCCTATAAGGATTTCATGGCTTTTGTGAGATTCAGGGCTGAAGGTGGGAAGAGTGACCAGGCTGGTGGATTGGTCTTCAGATACAAAGATAATAACAACTATTATGTACTCCGCGCCAATGCCTTAGAAAATAATGTCCGGCTCTATACGGTAATTAACGGAAACCGAAGACAGATCGGCGGTAAGGATACCAGGGTAACACCAAAGGAGTGGCACCTACTCAAGGTCATCTGTAAGGCAGACAAGATTCAGTGTTTTTTCGAGAACACAAAGATGATTGAAGTGTCAGACAACACATTTGACAGCGGAAGTGTGGGACTCTGGACAAAGTCGGATTCGTATACCTACTTTGATGATCTGGTGATGCAGGAATCAAAATAAAAGACCAATTTTTCGAATATCTTTAGGAGGTCTTACCTTGTCTACACTATTTGAACGCATCGGAGGTGAAAAGGCTATCGATGCAGCAGTAGATTTATTTTATAAAAAGGTGATGGCCGACAATCGTATTAACCGCTTTTTTAAAGACATAAATCTCATAAAGCAATCACAGAAACTAAAGGCATTTCTTGCGTATGCCTTTGGAGGGCCTAACAAATATACTGGCAGACCACTAAGAGAAGCCCATGCTATGTTGGTTAAGAAGGGATTAAATGACAGCCATTTTAATGCCGTGCTTGAAAATCTTGGCAATTCACTGAAAGAGTTAGGCGTCTCTGAAGACCTCATTGAAGAAGCGGCTAAGATAGCGGAGAGTGTGAGAAATGAAGTTCTCAACAAGTGAAAGCCTTGAATATTGAAGAATAGCATTCTTCAATAACAACACTATTTATAGTTTTTGGGTAACCTCATCCACTAATATTGTATGCCTTATGTGGAAATGTTCATTGCTCATAGCATTATATGTTCTTACAGAACTTATTATTCCTCCGAAAGTATTTGCTTTGAGACCCTTTGTCACTACAGATGCAGATGTGGTCGAAACCAATATGATTGAGATAGAACTAGGGCTGTTTGGACTGCATGAGCAAAAACATCCTGGAGCTGATGAGCTAACACTCGACATCCCAAGTATTCGTTTCAATTATGGGCTACTATGGGATAGCGAGATCGTATTAGAAACTGTGGGTGAATTAATTGACAGCGAATATAAAGGTACGCTGGGTATTAAAGAGAAGCAGTTTGCCCATACCGCAGGGTTTTATAAGAAGGTCTGGTGGCGTGGAAGTAATTGGATTCCTAACTTTGCAACAGAGACAGGGATTGTATTTCCCACTGAAAAAGACACCTCTGGATTAAACTTTGAGGGTACAGGCATCTTCTCGTGGTATCTCAACAACCTTACGTGCCATCTGACACTTGGCGGAGGCACTGAGAAAGAGACCTTCGAGCAGAACAGACGAGGTCTCTTTATCTACGGCATCATATTGGATGTGCCAGTCCCACGATATAAAAAACTTCATTTTGTGACTGAATATAGTGGTGAAAAGGTTGAAAATTCTATTCTGGATCACCAATTATTAGGCGGTATGGTATGGGAAGGTCCAAAGAATATAGAATATGACATTGCCGGATTTACCGGATTAAATAGCGAGAGTGTGGATTGGGGCATGACGATGGGTATTACCTTTGTTATCGGTAAAACTAAAAAGTGAGTTAATTATGAAGTTCATTGCTATTACATGCACAATTTTATTCATATTGGTGAAAGTTTGCCACGCAGGAAATGAGGTAATCGTTTATACCTCCGAGGATAAGATTTTTTCAGAACCTGTGCTTCAGGGATTCGAAAAGAAGACAGGAATAAAAGTTCGGGCTATTTATGATACAGAAGAGACCAAGAGCACAGGCATGGCCAACCGTTTGATTGCAGAGAAGGATAATCCACAGGCTGATGTGTTTTGGAGCGGAGACCCAGTACGCCCAGCTTTGCTTGAGTTTAAAGGCATAATAACACCTTATTTTTCAAGCGTAGCAGCAGACATTCCGAGGTCTTATAAAGATGAGGACGGTCATTGGACGGGTTTTTCTGCACGGGCACGCATCCTCCTTTACAATACGAATCTGGTAAGTATGGATGAAAAGCCGCTATCTATATTTGACCTTACTAAACTCGTGTTGAGGGGTCAAGTTGCAATAGCAAACCCGTTATTTGGCACCACCTCAATACACATGGCGGCTTTATTCATAATCCTGGGTGATGAAAAGGCCAAAAAGTTTATGAATGACCTGAAGGCCAACGGTGTGAAGATCGTTTCTTCAAATAGTGAAGTAAGGCGACTAGTAGCAAGGGGAGAGGTCCGGGTAGGTATCACGGATACGGACGATGCCAATGTAGCCATTAAGGAAGGAAACCCTGTAAAAGTCGTATTTTCCGATCAATCTGGTATAGGAACACTTATTATGCCAAATATGGTTTGTCTCATAAAAAACAGCCCTAATCAGGAAAACGGAAAGAAATTGATTGATTACCTGGTCAGCAGGGATGTTGAAAAAAGTCTGGCGTTTGCGATGTGCGCGCAGATGCCTCTGAGATACGACGTGCGTACACCAGCCGACGTATTAACCATCGATGCGGTAAAAGGTATGAATGTTAATTACCATGACGTTGCAAAGAAGCTGGAAGAGATCGGAGAATTCCTCAAACAATGGGCGGGATATTAATCACGAAACAAAATCAATGGTAATCAACTTAAGTAATTCAGGGTTATAAGGTGGGATTTCTTCCCTTTCTAAAGATAGCTTTCCTTCAAGAAATTCTGATATCTCTACAAGAAGTCTTTTCCAGCTTTTATGATTATTCTTATAGTTTTTCCACACTTTACATCGCAATTATCTATAATTTTCTTGGGAATCATGGATTATTCTTTCTTCCCAAACCTTTGATTGGCAGTTGCCGGGCGCGAATACGGGTTTGTTCAAATACTATGATACTGCCCTTTTCTAAGTCTTTCTGAATGGCTGGAAGATTTGTGAGTAATAGTTTTACTTGTCTATCAGGACTTCTTTCTGTACTTCTGCGGAATAAGATTATAGAAGGCTTATTTTCTTCCCATAATGCCAGTAAAGTTCCAAAATCTGTATCTGCTGAAACGAGTATGCGGTCTTCTGCAATAGCTCGTGAGAAAATAACACTATCATCAGCCGACTGTAATCCGTAGTCACGAACATGCACGGAGTCGTGCCCTGCCTTGCGGAGTTCATCAACAAGTAATGGCGACAGGGCATTATCTATCAAAAACTTCATGGTAATGTTACCAGTGGGATTTCGCGCTCTCGCACAGCTTCAGAGGCATATTGTAATGCCTCCTGAATATCCCCTCGTTCCAAATCAGGGAGTGCCTTTAGGATTTTTTCTTCTGACATACCGTCAGCAACCATGCCAACAATAGTCGCGACTGGTATGCGAAGCCCGCGAATACACGGAACACCACCCATCTGGTTGGGATTAACTGTAATACGGGTAAATCTCATTTATCCACCTCCTATATTTGTTTTAGTTTCAGTAAAGGTTTAGCTTATTATATTAAAAATTACACGCTTTTCATATTATTATGGCTGTTCTTTACACACTCCTTGCCTTATCAAGCCTGTTCTTTACCAACTCGCAAACGGGCTACACCTTGTTTAAAGCAAACTTTCCTCTATCCTCTTTTTCAATTGTTATTTCTTCATTATAGCTTTTTGTCTCAATTTATCATATACATTAACCTCTCTCAATCCTATTTTCATAAAATTCTATCAAAATCGTGTGTAAATTTAATATTGTCTCTGATTCAAATTTAGTATAATATTCACTTATATGCAGAAAAAATTGACTTTGGTATTCTTCTTCACACTCTTTCTCTGTACCACCTTTCTGCCGATTGTGTGGATGTTTGGAAACTCTGTTTATGAAGAGGGAAGATTTTCGTTCGTTTATTACAAGGACATTTTTTTAACACTAAAATACGGAAAAGTTATCTCCAACAGCCTTATACTTGCCTCTATTACAACCATCGTATCTTGTCTCATTGGCGTACCTGCAGGATTCTTTCTGGCAAAAACAAATCTTCCTCTTAAAAATATCTTCAAAATATGTTTTTTTATACCCCTGATTATCCCCTCTTATATTATTGGTATTGCATGGGTAAATCTCCTGGGGAAAACAGGATTTCTGAATAACGTTTTCTCACAGTATACGATGCTCTCACCTGAATCTATTTCAGATTTTATTTACAGCACCTACGGCTCTTCATTCATCCTATCAATAAACCTCTTCCCTGTTGTAATGTTAGTAACCGAATACGCCTTAAAAAGTATAAATCCGCGATTGGAAGAAAGCGGCCTGGTAGTAGGCAGTGTATTTCAGGTATTCCGGCAGATTACATTCCCTTTAATCGCCCCTGCCATTCTCTCCAGCATGATGATTGTCTTTGTGCTATCTCTCTCAGAGTTTGGAGTGCCGTCATTGCTTCAGGTCAATGTCCTCACTACCCAGATATTTACTCAATTTAGCGCCTTTTATAACGAGAAGGCGGCTACAGCTATTGCCTTTCCGCTCATAGTAATTACTTTTGTTCTCATTATGCTGGAGAAAATCTATATGCGTGGAAAATCTTTTGAGATATCGGGAAGAAGTTCGTCAAATAGTACGATACAATACAACATCACGTGGCTCAATGTGGTTGGTATAACTTTTTGTACCTTTGTTATGATAGTATGCATTATCATCCCATTGAGTACACTCATTTTTAATACGAAGACACTTTCTGCATATCATGATGCCATCCTTCTGGCCAGGAATGGTATTACGAACAGCATCTTGTTTGGGTCTATTGGAGCTACCTTTCTCACCTTTATAGGTTTCTTCCTAGGCTACCTTTCTGAAAATATTAGATCCAGATTGAAAAGCAGTGCGGCGATATTTATTTGGTTATTCTTTGCCGTGCCTGCAACCGTGATTGGCGTGGGTCTCATCAAATTGTGTAATAGACCAGAAGGGATATTTCAATTCATCTATGGTTCTTTATGGATTGTGATTATCGGATATGTAGCAAGGTTCTTACCGTTATCCAGCCGTATTATGGCGAATTATCTCAAACAAATCCCACAGTCTATGGAGGAGGCTGGCACAGTAACGGGAGCTTCGTGGTTTCGAATTTTAGGTAAAATCTTATTCCCTTTGCAAGGTTATGGGCTAATCGCCACTTGGCTGATCTCATTTATGTTTTGTATTGGAGAGTTAGGCACAACGGTATTAGTTTATCCTCCAGGATCTGAAACCCTCCCCATAACATTGTTTACCATTATGGCAAACAGCCCAACTGACATCGTTTCTGCGCTTTCTATCATAATTATAGTGATGACCTTGTTGCCTGTGGGAGTTTTTCTTGTCGTCTCAAAATACCTGGTATTAAAACCTAAATTAGGTTTTCAGTAACTATTTCGTATTTGTATGTAGGGGTAATTCATGAATTACCCCTACCAGATTGAAATTCCTGAATGTAAATTTATCATGAACGCCCTTGAAGTAAAACAATTAATCAAGAACTTTAACAGAAGAGAGGTCGTACGTAGTATTTCTTTCTGTGCAGAGAAGGGGCAACTCCTGGCTTTATTAGGTCCTTCCGGATGCGGCAAAACAACGACCCTGAGGATGATTGCCGGTCTTGAAACCGCAGACGATGGGGAGATTTGGATAGAAGGCGCACTTGCAAGTTGTGGGCGAAAAGTAGTGATTTCTCAAAAACAGCGGCATATCGGAATGGTATTTCAAGACCTGGCTCTCTGGCCACACATGACGGTATACGAAAATATTGAATTTGGATTAAAGGCAAATGACCTTATAAGGGCTGAAAGACGGAAAAAGATTGAGACCGTCTTAAATAAAATCAATATGCAAAATTATGCCAGAGAATACCCTACAAGACTTTCGGGCGGACAACAGCAGTTGATTGCTATAGCACGGGCAATTGTTACAGAACCCAGGTTGTTACTTATGGATGAACCGTTATCGAACATCGATGTAAAACTGCGCGAGGATATTCGGCAAGAAATCAGACGCATCCAACAAGAGACACAGATTACAACTGTTTATGTAACCCATGACCAGGACGATGCCTTTCTTTTGGCTGACAAGATAGCGGTTATTAATAACGGAATACTGGAACAGATAGGCATCCCTGAAGAAATTTACTCATCTCCAACATCGCTTTTTGTAGCCAATTTCGTTGGAGAAGCAAATATTATGCAGGTAAAAATAATCGGAAAAGACAAGGTATTGACACCGTGGGGCGAATTAGTGTGTAACACAAAAGGTCGAGAGGGGAAAAATGCCTATCTCTTTTTTAGGCCTCATCAAGCAGTAATTGATGATAGCGGCCATTGTTATGGTACGATAATCAACCGGGACTTTGTCGCGGGAGGGTATAAGTATCGTGTCTCAACTTCAGGCATTGAATTCAAATTACAAGATCAAACGAGGCATGATATAGGTAAGTTTATAAAGTTCTCCATCAGAAAAATGGATATACTATTTTTTTAATCAAAAAAAGGGTTATGTTGTCTTTCCTCACCGATAGTGGTAAATGTACCATGCCCCGGATAGACTATTACATGGCCTTCTAAGGTAAACAAGCGAGTTTTTATCGAGCTAATTAGTTTGGTGTAAGAACCACCATAGAGGTCTGTCCTTCCAATCGAACCGGCAAAGAGTGTATCCCCAACAAATACTACTTCATTGATGAGGAAACATATACTGCCGGGAGAATGTCCTGGTGTATGTATAATGCGTATAGCCTCGTTCCCGATAAAAATTTCCTCGCCATCTGCAAGTGCCCTATCGACCCGGGGTACGGGAATGGGTGATAGTCCAAAGGCATCTGTTTGATCATTCAAATAATTAAGAAGTGGAATGTCTTCCCGATGAAGCAAGAACTTTGCGCCTGTCAAATCCTGCAGAGGTCTCACTCCCCCTACATGGTCGAAATGAGCGTGGGTATTTATAATGAATTGTAAGGTAAGGTTGTGTTTTTTTATGATGTTCAGGATTTCTTCCGGATTGCCGCCGGCATCAATAACTATAGCCGTGTTATCCTTTTTAGAACCAACAATGTAGCAATTTACTGCTAAAGGACCAACCGTCAGCATCTCGAAAATTATCTCAGGCAATTTCATTAGCCAGCAAATTTAACCCTGCAGTAATAGGGAAGGGCTCTTTTATTAAAAGTCTCATCTTCCACTGTTTTCTTTACTTCTATAGTCTCTCTTGCAAAGGTACTATGGCAACTCTTACAGCACCATAATTCATGATCTTTGAATAGTCCGCTTTGCCTTTGCAGACCGATAAGGACGAAGCTATTTCCGCTGCAATGAGGACATACAAATCCACTTTGTTTCATGTCTTCTTCAACAACCATAACTACCTCCCCACCTTTGAATAAATTTGTTGACAGGATTTTTAAGCCATAGCTAATTGTTATTTATTACGCATTTGCTCCTATAGGGCTCTTTTTTCCCATGATGACGAGTCTTTTGATTTATTGATGCCTTTACTTCGTTACAACAGTCGTCACATTCATAAGGGTATTCAAGACAATTTGAGCAATCATTTTTAAAGTGTTTTTTCACGATGGTCTTTTTCTCCTTAATTTTTTGTCTGAAGATATAATTGTTTTCGTTTATGATATTCATTTGAATGGGCATATTCGAGAAACAAGCTATAATTCATGTTTTTTATCCATGTTTCAAACTCCTGAAGTTTTTTATTTAGGACATTGGTACAAGTATATGCCTGTGGATTCGTAGTATTTTCGTTTTTCATAACAATAATAATTAGTAAAAATATGTTTCCATGATTAAGATTTTACTATAAAATTGACACAGTTTGCGATTTTTACCACTAGTTTTTTGCCTTTTTTAAAACTACTATCATTATCGGCTTTTTATTGAGAAAATTTAGGGTTTATTTCTGAATGCAAATCCGGAAATTCTATGAACTTTACTCCGCGACAACACTTAGAAATTGATAATTATATTAAATTTGTAGATGAAATCCTTCACAAGTGCGATAAGGGAATCGAATATTGCAAGATTTGCCCCAATGAATTTGTGTGTACAGAATTGGAAAAAGATGACTTTGGCTTAAATAATTCAACCATATCGGAGGTATTAACTGCCATCCAATATGCCCTAAGCAAGGTACCTGGTCATCTAAACATCGAGAAAAGGAATGATCTCAGAGAGCATATCAAAAGCTACATTAATGAATCGCCTGTCCATGAAAGAAAGATTTGGGAAGACAGTATCCTGGATTTATTGCTCGATAACAAGCTTGCCAATCCTTCATATAAACCAAGGGCCAAAATAGGTGCGGTCAGAATACTCCTTACGTATAACTCCAGGATTAGCTTCTCTGCCTATTTGAAATGTTTATGCACTGAAGATATCATGTCGAACTTTACAAGTAATTTGCCTCCAGAGATTACTTCAAACTGCACAAAGATTGTAAATCAATATATCCAGGCCCAACACATCGATATCACCGTACCGCAGGCAATTGATCGTAGAATATTTTATCTTGAAAAAAATATGCCTGAGATAATCCAAGGGTGCAACCTAACCGATACAGGACTTGCGGCTGCACTCTGTTATTACTCAATGCTTATGAAGTCACCAATCACAGAAGACATGGCGATAACAGGTGGTTTAGACGAGCAGGGAAATGTAGTTCATGTAAAATTCCTGGATAGCAAGATTGAGACGGTTTTAAGGGAATTACATTTTATAGACAGGATCGTTATCCCAAAAGGTTCTTCATGCAGCATCCGTGTCCCTGAGAACGTAAAAATAATTGAAGTGAGTAACTTTGAACAAGCAATAGATATTGTATTTAAAAACGACTTCACAATTTAACCTAATTATTTTCCTCCGTTTTTTCTCATCTCTGTTGAAGCAGATTAATTCCTGCATTAGGCTGAGAACTACATTCTTTTGACGTAGACGTAGTGGTTTCAATCCACTGGAAGAGCTTTTTCTTCAACTCCTTTGCTATCTTAGGATGGTTTTCAAAAATATTCTTCTCTTCCTTAGGGTCGTTACTGAGATTATACAATTCATATTTACCATCGCCTAAGCCTCCGCTGCTCATATTACTCGTGGGCGTGTTGGTATAAATGAGCTTCCACTCTTTCGTCCTGACACATCGGAGTTTGATTTCCTCCATCTCTTTTGTACTCTGATACCCACCCAAAATCGTTTCACAAAAGACTACCCCCTGCTCAAAACGTCCAGGCGTAAATTTTAAATTATCAACAGATTTTCCCCGCATTAATGTTGATAAGGAATATCCGTGTAAACCTTCAGGGATGGGCAGACCTAATATATCCAGGATCGTTGGCATAACTTCTATTTGTTGCACCAGGGCGTCTACGACCCTGTGTTTAACTTTTTTTGGCCACCGGATGATCAATGGTATGTGAATAATCTCATCATACAATTTCGCATTCAATGATGTGGATGCATGACCAATAAAGCCATGCTCAAACAATTCTTCTCCATGATCGGAAGTTATAATGATTACCGTGTTGTCCAATATGCCCCATTTCTTCATCTTTTCCGTAAGTTGCCCCATGTAGTCATCCAACTGTCTCAACTGTCCATCGTACAGCGCAACAATGATCTTTCTGTCTGTGTTATCGAAATTAATGGAATTGTTTTTGATGACGCTTTTCTTTTTTACCACAGAAACAGCTTCGGTATCAGCAGATATACCACTAAAAATATCCTCCTGGAAAATTTTATCGTAAGGATTTTTGGGATTATACGGCAAATGCACCCCATGATAGTGATACCATATAAAAAATCTCTGGTCTTTGTATGCCTCTAACAATTTCAGTAAATCTTCTCCTTCTTCTGCCTGAAACCGCTCTTTATCAACCACATCGAAACCTAAATGCCAGTAATTGGGAATATCGACAAATTTTGGCAACACAGGCGCTACATATCCACTTCCCTTCAAAACTTTGGGCAAGGTCAAAACATCCTCTCTTAGAGTTCTGTCCTTTGCATCAACGCCATGGGTTGGTGGATACAAAGATGTAAATATGGAAATCATCCCTGGAGTAGTCCATGCTGATTGGGAGAAGGCATGGGTAAACAGCACCCCTTCTGAGGCTATCTTATCAATATTCGGAGTAGTATTGCGATTGTAACCGTAACAACCAAAGTGGTCTGGACGGCAGGCGTCAATTGTGAAAAGGAGTATATTGGGGAGGTCTTCCTTTGCTTCTGAACTCGTACCAATAACAAAGAGAGGCATGAGGGAATATACCACAAAGATTAATCGTCGAAGTACGCTCATTTCATTTTAAATATCCGGTCTTAATACAAAGGCGATAAATAGTTCCCCCATTCCTCCGGAAAGGCAATTCATAAAGATATCCTTTACATCAAAAACCCGCATCGGTAAAAGACCTTGAATAAGCTCATCAGTTGTGCCCAGTAAAAATACCAGAATGGTTGTGTAAAAATATACCCTCGTCTTCTTTACGTCGTTTTTAAAGGCCCAAAAAATAATACAACCCAATATACCATACATGAGCAAGTGAAATCGTTCCGGCCCTGTAGAACACATATATTTCAATATAGCAAGACAGGAAAAGGATATTAAAATAAATGCAAAATAAACAGAAATTTTTCTGACCTGTTTTTGAAAGATCAAATAAAGTAAAAAATATCCACCCAATACAAATACCAAAAATAATCCTAAGTAATTAATACTATCACCCCACTGACCTAACACAAACCTCCAGAACCTCGGTCCAAATGGTAAAAAGACATAGAGAGCCGAAGTATAAATAGCAACGATTCCCCATCGCCATTCCCGGGAGACTTTTTTTATAAAGCTATGGTCAATATAAAGTGCCATAATACAATTATTGTTTAAGTATTTTTACTAAATATTCAAAGTCCGGTGTAACCGCAACAAAATGGGTAGTTATAAGTTAAAGGTTACATGTTGAAAGCTGAAAGAAGTACCCATTGTGCAGTACTTATAACCTCACCGTCAGTCCCTGGGCCATCTTGATTTCCATGGCATGATTGACCGTCCACGCCGTACGGTGTGTTACCACATCAATCAGGGTGCTGGCCGATGGCAATCCTGTCCCACTCTTTTTAACACCGCCAAATGGTAAGTGAACCTCAGCGCCAATCGTAGGCAGGTTCACATAACCCAAACCATATTCACAATCATCCCGTATCCTCCTTGCCTTCCGGAAGTCCTCAGTAATCACTGCACATGAAAGACCGTAGTCCGTATTATTATGCACCTCTATTGCCTCGTCAATATCTTTTACGGGAATAATTGCTACATGCGGCCCAAATACCTCCTCACGGATCACACGGCTCTTTGGGTTGTTTTGCATACGATATACAAATGGGGACATAAAATAACCCTTTTTATAGTGCTCACCGGTAAGCCTCCCTCCGTCCAATAACACCATTGCCCCTTCTTTTTTTGCCAGTTCATTGTATCTGGCAATCTTTTCTGTTGCAGACTGGTTGATTACAGGACCCATAAATATGTCCTCATCCAGTGGATTGCCGATTCTCAACCTTTTGGTTGTCTCAACAAATCTCTTTTCAAATTCGCTTAATATTTTTTCATGCACAATGAAACGGCTTGCAGAGGTACAACGCTGTCCCGATGTCTTAAAGGCGCTGATTATAGCCGCATTCACCGCGATATTGAGATTGGCATCATCGAGGACAATCAGTGCATTCTTCCCCCCCATCTCGCAGGCGCACATCTTGTTATGAAATCCGGCTGCGATCTTCTTTATTTCTGAACCTACATCGTTAGAACCAACGAACAACACTACGTGGGTATCTGGATGTTTTACCAATAAATCCCCGCAACCGCCGTGTACAACGTTGATAACACCCGGTGGAAAACCCGCTTTATGTGCATACTCAGCAATCTTATTTGCAGTACACGCCGTTTCACGGGAAGGTTTGAGGATAACGGTGTTTCCTTCCACTACCGAAGGGCAGATCAGCCACAGGGGAATGGCGAATGGAAAATTCCACGGTGTAATTGCCGCAACAACCCCTTTGGGCTTTCTGCGCATGAAGGCGTCTTTTTCGGGAATCTCAGAATCAATCACATCACCGTGCGGCATCCTTACCGTACCAAATACGTATTGCACCATGTGGATGCCTTCTGTCACATCGGCACGACCCTCAACAATTCCCTTCCCGCATTCCTTCGTCACCAAGCGGGATATTTCTTCCCGGTCTTTTTTTAACAACTGGACAAATTCATCAAAATACTCACCGCGTTTAATACGAGACAAACGACTCCAGCTATGGTAAGCCTCTTGAGCGGCATGAACGGCTTTATTTACGTCAGTTTCAGAAGAAAGTGGAAAAGTCCCCAACACTTCATCGGTATTGGCAGGATTTCTACTCTCAAACCGATCACCAGAAGAGCCATCTACAAATGCCCCATTGATGTAATTTTTCCCTTCCATACTCCTTTACCCTCCTTTTACAATATTTATAAAGGATTTGACTTCATTTAAGAAATTTTATGTGCACTTGAGTTTATTGGCTTTAAGCTTATCTATGAATGTCAGGGGTTTTATCTTATTCCAAAAAATTGATAACGTACTATATCAGATAACTAAAGGTGAGTCAATTTTACTTTATTTTTCAATTATTTGTGATATTCTTGTAAAAATCTATGAAAGTACTTGGTATAGAAACGTCAGGGAATATCGGCGGTGTTGCCATTTGCGAGGATAAGCACGTTATCATTGCAAATGACTTTGGGGCTGGCATGCAGCACGGGAAAGAATTGATCCCTGCCATCAGAACAACACTTCACGAAATCGGCTGGAAGCCAGCAGATATCGACCTGATTGCAGTCGATGTGGGACCCGGCTCATATACAGGGCTACGCGTGGGTGTGACCTGCGCAAAGACACTGGCTTACGCTTTAAATAAACCTGTTATCGATGTGCCCATATTCGACATTATAGCTGAAAATTATGCAATGGGTTCCATCCCCATATGCCCCATCATCGATGCCAAACGAAACCATGTCTATGCCTGCATTTATACATCACATGGCATTCAGAGAAAACGATTCTCTGAGTTTCTGGTGATTCGCCCGGAAAAACTTTTATCTGTCCTTCCACGCCCTGTAGTTATTTTCGGGGATGGTGTTAAGCCTTACAAGGACGTATTTCAACAAAAAGATATCATCATCGATGAGGAAGGGCATGCGATACCGAGGGCAAAATATGTCGCCCTCTTGGGTGAAAGGATGTATGAATCGGGACATCGATGCGAAGCGGATAAATTACTCCCTCTTTATTTGCGACGTGCAGAGGCCATTGAAAAACAGGAAGGCAAGAAATGACGGTTATTTTTTATTTCATCATGTCTCTGATGAAATAAAAAAAGGGAGCGCTTTTAATGCGCTCCCTTTTATTAAATTTGTTAATCGGCTTATCTGTTTTATCATGAAGCCCTATGTCATGTGGCCATTTTTCTTACATCATGATTTAACGATTCTTAGCCTTTTCAAGAGAAAGTGGCGGCAGGGGAAGCGTTCCTTCAACCCGCTGTATTCCCTCTTTACTCTTCGACCATATTACATTGATAGCTGATTTAATTATCACCCGTGATCTTTCGTATGTCATCAGCATCTTAAAAATAAAATACAACTTTAGCATAACGATAAGAGTTAAAGGAGATGCCAAAAGGAGCGCCTTAGTCTTTGATGTCTCTATGGCAAGATACTGACTTCCTATGGTTATTAACAAGACCACTGTCGAGAAGGTAGCAAGGAGCATAAGCCCGGTCTTTATTGACATACAGACAACGGTACAATTCATGAAAACAGACTTATGTTCTTCCTTAAAATTATGGATACATGCAACCAACTGTCGTATCTTTTCCCTTAGAGTTATAATCCACGTTGTGTTTTTTAAAGTTATTCCCTGTAGCATGTGTCACTCCTTTAACAAGAATATTTTTAACTTTTGTATCTTAACGTCAACCGGAGTTAGCGAATTTGCGAATCCGCGGACGCAAAACGGTGACTATATTGCCTCTTATAATATTCCATAAATTCACCATTCTTTATCCGTTCCCACCATGACTGGTTATTAATATACCATTTTACCGTATCACTAAGGCCATTTTCAAATCTTATTTTTGGTTTCCAGCCCAAAGACATCAACTTGGCACAATCCAGTGCATAACGTCTGTCGTGACCTTCCCTGTCTTTCACATGTTCTATCAATGTTCTGGGCTTCTTAAGTTCATCCAGGATAAAAAATGCCGTATCGATATTACACCGCTCATTACCACCTCCGATATTATACACCTCGCCATTTCCCCCATGAGTCATGAGAAAATCAATAGCCTCACAATGGTCATCAACGTGGATCCAGTCCCGCACCTGTTTTCCATCGCCATACAACGGCAGCTTTTTGTCTTCCAGTGCATTTGTAATAAAGAGAGGAATGAATTTCTCCGGATATTGATGCGAACCGTAGTTATTGGATGCCCGCGTAATTATAATCGGTAATTTATAGGTTGCCCAATACGCATAAGCCAGTCTGTCTCCACCAGCCTTACTGGCAGCATACGGATTGCTTGGGTTTAAGGCATCCGTTTCTTTAAAAGCGCCATGATGGGCTGTGCCATAAACCTCATCTGTAGATATCTGAATAAATTTTTCTATACCGAATTTTTTTGACGCCTCCAGCAAAACAAAGACACCCTTCATATCGGTGTCAATAAAGGTGCTTGCACAGGAAATGCTTCGGTCGACGTGTGATTCAGCGGCAAAGTTGACGATTGTATCAATGCTTTCTTCCGACAGAATGCGTTCTACTAATCCCTGATCACAGATATCACCCTTGTAAAACCTGAGCAGTTTAGACGTTTTTGCATCTTTTGTAACGTCTTTCAGGTTTTCGAGATTTCCTGCATAGGTCAATTTATCGAGCGCCACCACCCGTCTGCCCTGATTAACCATACGGCGGGTAAAGTGGCTTCCTGTGACGAGTATCGTCATAGATATTCCCTATACAAAAATTTCCTTTATATCAATATCGAAGCCTTGTATTACAGACGAAGATAAGCGAGACGTTTGTCCTACACCTGTATTGTAACTTTTACCCAGAAACGCCCCTTCTTTTAAATTCAATACCTCAATGGTTTCCTGCGCAGGGTCAACAATCCAGTACTCACACACCCCATTTTTTGCATACAGCTTCTTTTTTATACCCAAATCTCTTTTGGACGTGCCCGGAGACAATATCTCAACAAGTAAATCA
>Ga0209000_1000841_pt1 | contig 23282 bp, 19 predicted proteins | sample RifGroD2_FD_183998 | JGI IMG/M metagenome (GOLD analysis project Ga0209000, IMG submission 183998) | Groundwater microbial communities from Rifle, Colorado, USA - Groundwater D2 (SPAdes) (version 2) | ecosystem: Environmental > Aquatic > Deep subsurface > Groundwater | place: Rifle, Colorado... | reverse complement strand
TTGGCTATCAGCAGGTCGGCCGTGTGGTGACCGGTCTCGTCGTCGTAGAAAGCCCAGGTGGTCAGGTACACGCTTTTCTTCGCGCCCTTTATAAGTTCAGCGCGCTTGCCGAAAGAAGCCGCGCCGTCGATCAGGGGTTTAACCAGGTTGCCGCGGGAGAAAGGGGTGCGCTGTATGGCGCCGAGCTCGGCCAGGAAAGAGGAGGCGGAAACGGCGGAACCGGGGCGGGTCAGGGCCAGGTGGCGGGCCGTCAGCTCGTCCCAGCCTTCAACGGCCTGCACGCCTTCCACGTGGCCGTTGGACTCCAGCTCCGCGCCGATGTACATGGAAAGCACGCGGGCGGCCTCTTCGGGCTTCATCTTGGCGCCGGCCGGGAAGAAGCGCGCCAGGCGCGGGTCGCTCAGCACGCCGACCACTACGGGTTCGAGTATGCCCTGCTTGTGGGCCAGGGCGAGCTCCTGCACTATCACGTCATCCACGCGGCCCGGGTGGTTCCAGTTGGAGGTGATCTGTTTTACCAAGCGTTCTTTGAAAGCTTTTACCAGCGCGGCATTGTCGGGCCGGGGGGTCTGCACGGCGGCGGGGCCGGAGACGGCGGGCACGGGAACGGCCGGGGCGGCGGCCAGGGAGGAGAAAGAGCCGGAGGCCCGGAGCTGCCCGAGCAGGTCGGCCCCGTTGAACTGCTGGCCGTAGCTTAGATCGGTGACACAGGCAAGGAAAATTCCGAAAACCGCGAAGAAGATGGCGTTGAAGATCTTGAATTCGTAGAGAAAGGTTTTATGTACCATGTTTTTTCCTTTTCAACCGGCTACACCTATAGTCTAGCCGGAAAAGGAACGGCCCGTAAGGGCCGTTGGTACCCTAAACCTCAAGTAAAGGGCCTAGGACGCAGGACAAAGGGCCTAGGCCATATCGGAGCTTTCCGGCGGCACCGCCTCCCGGCCGCGGCCCAGCAGCAGACGGCCGTAGGCACGGGCAGTCTTGAGAGAAACTGTCATGGCGCCGGCCAGTTGGTACTGCGGTTTACCGTCGGCCAGTTTTTCCACCACGTTAAGGCCGTTGCCTATGCCTTCCAGGAAGGCGGGCTGGATATCCTCGCCGTAGGCATGGTCCCAGTTGAGGGAGGAAACTTTTTCATGCCCCTCGCGGTTGGCTTCTCCCAGCACCAGGTAGCCGCCTTCGGCCACGGCCGGGAAGGCGTCGTAGAACACGGCCTCGCAGGCGTAGTTGTGCTCCGGCGAATCTATCAGCACAAGGTCGAACGGCCCCAGCGCCGCCAGCAGGCCTTTGGGCAGGTCGTAGGTGAGCAGCAGGCGCGGCCCGTAAAATCTGGGTTTAAGTTTTGCCACGCGGAAGTCCACCTTGGCCTGGCAGCCGGAGCTTTCCAGCGCTTCCCTGGCCGCGGCCGAATAGGCGGGCAGGTGGTCTATGGAGAGCAGGTAATTGCCCTCTACCGCCTCTATCTCGCGCGCCATCATCAGGGTGGAGAAGCCCGAGCCGAACTCCAGTATTCTTTTGGCCCCGAGGGCGCGCACGAAAGCGGCTACGAAACGGCACGAGGCCGGGTCCAGGGCCGAATCCCCGGGGTGCTCGAACCGCGAGACCGGCACCTTGTTCATTTCCGCTACGGCTGAAGCTATGTAAGGGTTCATAAATAGTCACCTGCGGCCGGGCCGCAATTCAGGAGCAGGTCCAGGGCCGACATATCCGGCTCGAAACCGGGAAAAGCCTGCGGGTAGGGCCGCGGCTTGAACTCCTGCCAGGAAAGCTTTATCCCGGCGTAACTGAAAACTCCCGGGTCCAGGTAGGCCTTGGCCCCCGCCCCGGAAAGGTAATCGTTAGCCCCGGCCGCCGCGCACAACCGCGCCAGGCGCGCGCTGGACGCCTCCTCCACCTTGTACTCGGAGGAGAAACGCACCGGCGTCTTGAGGCCGAAACCGTCCTTCAAAAAATCCATGGTGGCTATGGCCAGGTCCGCCAGCAGCCGGTAATCCCGGGAGTAGAGCTCTTCAAGACCGGGCAGGTACTGCTTGAAGAAATGCGCCCGCGCGTAGTTGGTCTTTACCGCCAGCAGATGGTCCGCCTGCCAGGCGCCGGTGTTTTCCAGCTCCACCTCGTTTATCTTCTGCGAGAAGCGGCCCTTGGAGAGCACCGGCGCCGTCAGGTACTGCCAGCCCCGCGCGGTGCGGATGCGGTTGCGGTTCTGGAACTCCCGCTTCTCGAACTGCACGTCATCGAGGTAGATGAACAGGTCCGCCTGGCGCATCTTGGCGAAGAAGCGCAGGCCGGGCCAGTACTGCAGTTGGTGTATAGCGGCTATCATTTACGGGCCGTCACTATCAGCGAAGAGCCGGCGTAGACGCGCCCGAAACTTGCGTACCACAGCGCCTGCGCCAGCGTATAGTATAGAAATTTAAGGCCGCGCGTAAGAAATCCTCCGAGCGCCCCGCCGGTGCGGTACGGGTCCCCGGAAGTCGGCCGGGAGTTGCGGATCTTTATCTCCGTAAAGCCGACCCGCTCCAGCAGGGCCCGCAGCGTCCGGGCCCGGAAATTAAAATTATGCAGCACCGCCGGGCGCATCCCGAAAGGCCGGAACAGCCCGGCGGCTTCCAGGCGGCTGAGCGGCAGGTGGAAAGCGGCGTTAAAATCCCTGGCGTAGAACAGGCCGCCCTTCTTCAGCACCCGGAACAGTTCCGCGGCGGCCGCGGCCGGCTTGGCCATAAGGCAGAAAACTTCGAAGACCGTCACCGCGTCATAAGAGTTCCCGTCCAGCCCCGCCTCTTCTACCGGGCGGGGCGTCACCTTGAACCCGGCGGCCTGCGCCTGGCGGGCCAGCTCGGCGTCAAGTTCCACGCCCTCCGCCTGCCAGCCGCGGTCCGCCGCGGCCTTCAACAGCTCTCCCGAGGCGCAGCCGATATCCAGCAGCCGGCCCCGGCCGGGGAACTCCAGGTCCAGCAGGTCCAGCGCCTGTACAAAGAGCCGCGCTTTGGCCGAGCCGTAAATGCCGGCGGCCAGCCCTTCAGAATATTGGGGCGCGCCGAAATATTTTTCTTCCCTGTAAGCCAGCCCGCAGGAGCCGCATTCAAGGATCCCGGGCAGCACCTCGCGCCCGGCGCCGCCGCAGACGCCGCAGGCGCTCACCTGTTCCTCCCGGCCGCGGCTTTGCGCAGCAGTTCCTCTACGCTCAGGGCGTAGCGGGCCCAGGAATAATTCTCCTCGGCGAATTTTCTGCAGGCGGCCCTGATCTCGGGCTTTTCTCCCCCGTAACGCCGCATGAATTCAAGGATGCCGTCGGCGATGCTTTCGGCGGAGGCGTCCTTGAGCAGCAGCCGCGGGTCCAGCCGGGCCATTATCTCCGGCGTGGCCGCCACGGGCGTGGCCAGCACCGGGGTGCCGCAGGCCAGGGCCTCCAGGGTAACGAGGCCGAAACCTTCCAGCTGCCGGGTGGGCAGCACAAAAAGGTCGGAACTCTGATAATAGGCCGGCAGGTCGGCTTCGTGGATATACCCCACCAGCCTGACATGCTCGGAAAGCCCGGCCGCGAAAACCATCTCCTGCAGCCGGCCGCTCAGGTAGCCGCTGCCGCCTATAACGAACAGCGCCTCCGGCCTTTCTTTGGCCACCACCGCCGCCGCCTCCACCAGCCCTTCCAGACCCATCCGGGTGACCAGGTTGCGCACGGTGAAGATCAGGAACCTGTCCTCGGCCACGCCCAGCCGGCGCCGGAGGGCCGCCGGGTCGGCCGCGGGCCGGAAAGTGTCCAGGTCCACGCCGAGCGGCACCACCAGCGAGTCCAGCCCGTGTTCCTCTTTCAGCCTGCCGGCCATGAACCGGCTGGCGTTGAGTATCGAATCCGAGAACCCCAGGGCCGCCTTTTCGGCCAGCCGGCGCAGCGCCGAACCGAAGAACCGGGACACCGGGTTTACCCCGATGGCGCGGGACCTCATGGCGTATTCCTCGCCCCAGGGGGAATGGAAATGATAGATGGCCGGCACGCCGCGCAGCGCCATTACGGCCAGCAGGGCGGTGTACGGGTGATGCAGTTCCAGTACGTCCACGCGGCCGTGGCGGGCCAGGATCTCCCCCACCCGCGCGCGCAGCGCGAACGGGTTGCCGCGGTACCTGTAAACCTCTATCCCTTCGGAAACCTCGAAGTCGCCCTTGTCCGGAACGCCCTTGGTAAGCACCAGCGGCTTATGCCCCATCACCGCCAGCCGTTTGGCCGTTTCCCAGGCCACGCGTCCTGAACCGCCGGCGTCGTCCTCGGGAATTATATCGGTGCAGACCAGGATGGTCAGCGGCCCCGCGCCCGCCCGCAGGCCGGGACCGGCCGGCGCGGCGTCCAGCTTGCGGCTCCCGGCCCGCCAGAGTTCGAACATCAGCGCCGCGTGGATCTGGTCGTTGAGGTTGCGGCGGCCGCTCTCATGCTCGCCGAGCATGCGTTGAATGTAGCCCGGCGGGAGGAACCCGTCCTGCTCCAGGGTGCTGTCCGAAAGGATGTCCCGCGCGAAGCCGCGAAGTTCGCTGTTATACCACCTGGCCAGCGGCACCTGGAAGCCGCGCTTGGGCCCGTTCAGGGTCTCGGCGGGCAGGCGCCCGGCCATGATGGTCTTCAGCAGCGCTTTCAGCTTGAAGCCGCGGGTCTTGAGGGCGAGCGGGGCCGAGGCCATGAGCTCTATAAGCCTGACGTCAAGGAAAGGCACTCGCAGTTCGAGCGAGTTGGCCATGGACGCCCGGTCCGAAAGACAGAGCAGGTCGTCGGACAGGTAGTTCCGCAATTCGTAGGCGAAGATGTCGTCCGGGGAAGAAAGCCGGCCGGACAGGCGGGGCGAAGCGCCGTCCAGGTAGGTAGTCCAGCCCTCGTAGGCCGCCCGGAAATCCCCGCGGCTGCCGCTGAAAAAACGTTTTATCCTTCCCGGTACGTTCCGGGCCGAATGGGACTCGGGCAGCAGCCGGGCCGCGGCCCAGAAGCCTTCACGCAGCGCTCCCGGCAGCCGCAGGTAGGCCGGCAGCAGCCTGGCGCCCAGGTGCCGCGGGTAGCCGCCGAATACCTCGTCGCCGCCTACCCCGGTCAACGCCACCGTCACCTTTTTACGGGCCTCGGCCGTTACCAGGTAGGTCGGGATGGCCGAAGCGTCGGCGAACGGCTCGTCGAAAACGGACGTCAGCCGTTCCATCAGCGCGCGCGGGTCCGGCTCCAGCAGGGTCTCGGTATGCTGCGTCTTGAAAACTCCGGCTACGCGGCGGGCGCCCGGCGTCTCGTTAAAGCTGGCGTCCTGCCGCCCGTAGCCCACGCTGAAAGTCCTTACCGGGGACGCCCCGGCCTTGTCCATGTAATAAAGCAGGGAGGCGGAATCCACCCCGCCCGAGAGCAGCAGGCCCAGCGGCACGTCGGAAACCAGCTGCTCCCTTACGCTGTCGGCCAGCAGGGCGTCGGCCTTCTCCACGTACTCGGCCCAGCTCCGGGCGTTAGAAGGGAGGAACTCCGGAGGGCGCCAGTAGGTGTTCAGTTCCGCCCGGCCATTGTAAAAAAGCAGCGTCTGGCCCGGCTCCAGTTTCCTGACGTCCTTGTAGATGGTCAGCGGGGCCGGGATGTACAGCAGGGAGAAGTAGGCGTTCACCGCCTCGCGGTCCAGCTCCGTTCCTATCTCCGCCGCCGGCAGCAGCGCTTTCAGCTCGGAGGCGAAATACAGCCGCTCCCCGCGCAGCGAATAGAACAGGGGCTTTATGCCGAAATGGTCCCTCGCCAGCAGCAGCGACGCTTTGCGGGAATCCCAGAGCGCGAACGCGAACATGCCGCGCAGCTTCCCGGCCAGGCCCGGCCCGTGCTCTTCGTAAAGGTGCACCAGCACTTCCGTGTCGGTCCGGGTGCGGAAGCGGTGGCCCTTCGCCTCCAGCTCCGCCCGGAGCTCCTTGAAATTGTAGATCTCGCCGTTGAAGACCACCGTCACGGTGCCGTCCTCGTTGGCGATAGGCTGCGAGCCGGTGGCCAGGTCTATGATCTTAAGCCGCCGCATGCCGAGGGAGACCTTTTCCCCGTCGGAAAAGAAACCGCCCTCGTCGGGCCCCCGGTGCGCCAGCCGGGAAGCCATCACTTCCAGGAGTTCCCGGTTGCGGTAGTTAGTGAAGCCGCAGATCCCGCACATCAGCGCGCCTCGCTCGCTAGTTTGGAATAGAACGCCGTATGGGCTGAGATATAGGCCGGCAGGCCGAAACTCTCCGCTTTTTTCCTGGCGGCGCGCGCCAGGGCCAGGGCCGCGGGCATATCGTGCGCCAGCTTCAATAACCCTTCGGCCAGCGCTGCGGGGTCGGCGGGCGGCACCAGGAGCGCCTCTGTTCCCGCCGCCGCGGTGCCGCGGATGCCGGGGATGTCGGTGGCCAGCACAGGTTTCTGCATGGCCATGGCCTCCAGCAGGGCGAGCGGCTGCCCCTCGCTGAGCGAGGGCATGGCGAAGATATCCACCGCGCCCAGGAAATCCCTGGTCTGGGCCACTTCGCCGCAGAAGACCACGTTGTCGGCAACTCCGTCGGCGGCGGCCTGTTTTTTAAGCTTCGCGGCCAGGCTGCCGGCGCCGGCGATGAGGCATTTCAGCCTGTCCTTAAGTTCCGGTTCCCTGGCGAAAGCGAGTTTAAGCGCCGTGAGCAGGTGCGTGTGGCCTTTCTGCCACTCCAGCCGGCCCAGGACCCCGAGCACCAGCTTGCCGCGCAGGCCGAATTTTTCTATCACCGGGGCGGCGTTGAAATTAGCCGGGTCGAACTCCGCCAGGTCCACGGGGTTGGGGATCACTTCGACCGCCCGGTATTTCCCGCCCAGCCGGTCGGCCAGTTCGCCGGTTACCGTAAGGGCCGCGGTTGTCCTCCTGGCCGCGAGGGCGTTAAGGGCGATATAGAGCCGCTTGCGCAGGAAACCTACGTCGAACCCTTCCACGGGCATCACCACCGTGGCCACGTCCCGGACCCCGGCCTTGGCCGCGGCGAACGCGCAGTAAAAATCGGAACGCGCGCCCTGGCTGTGCGCTATGTCTATCGCGTTGGCGGTCATCAGCTCTTTCAGGCGCGTGATGTTGCCGAGGGCGAACCTGTTGGACAGGTCCAGCGGCAGAAAGCGGCAGTAGTCTTTCGTTTCCTCATAGAACCGGCCGGCCGGCAGGGACGCGCAGAAAAGTTCAAACTTGTCGGGCGGCAGGTTGCGGATCAGCAGGGAGAAGGTTTTTTCCCCGCCGCCGTAGCAGGCGTTGTCGATGACGAACAGGAGTTTGAGCTTGCGGGTCATGTCAGATGTCCTTCTAAGACCTTGTCGTAGATGCGGCACGCGCCCGCGGCCAGGGCCCCGAGCGAATGCGTCTTAACGTAAAAATCCCTGGCGCGGGCCGAAAGGTAGACGAGCTCCCTTGGGTTGGCCGCTATCTCGAGCAGCTTGGCGGCGAGCGCTTCCGGCCGGCCGGCCGGCACCACGGCCCCGGCCTGGCCCCAGGCCAGCGCCTCCGGGTTGCCGCCGGCATCGGAAGAAATAATGGCCAGGCCGGCGCGCATCGCCTCTATAACGCCCTGGTCGGACATCGGCTTTACCGCCGGGGCCGCGTAGATCTCGGAATCCGCCAGCAGCTCGCCGGCGTCGGCCCTGTAACCGAGCAGTTTTACTTTGGAACCAAGCCCCAGCGCCGCCACCCGCTCGCGCAGGGCGGCTTCCTGCGGTCCGGCCCCGGCTATCGCGCAGCTAAGCCCCTCCGGTTTTTCCTTTACGGCCAGGGCCATCGCTTCCACCAGCTGCAGAAAACCGCTCTCCGGGGTGAGGCGCCCTACGGCGCAGACCAGCAGGTCAGTTTCCTTCAGCCCCAGTTCGGCGCGCACCCGCCCGCGCCTGAGATGCTTGAAATCCTCTATGCCGCGCGGCAGCGTAAAGCACTTGCGCTTGTAGCCGTACACGTCGGCCACGCCGGCACAGGCCCAGGCGCCGGGCAGCACCAGCGCGTCGGCCGCCGGCAGCGCCAGGCGGCGCTGGGCGGCCAGCCAGGCCGGGGCCGGCGCGCAGAACGCGGCCTCCGGGGTGAATACCAGCTTTTTCTTCACCACGGCGTCGGAAGAGAATTTGGCGTAGGCCAGCACGGCCGGCGTATCCCAGGCGTGCACCAGGTCGGCCTGTTCCAGCTCGGGGCCGTACTCCTCCAGCTTGGCCGCGTAGTCCCGCACTATCCCGCCGAAATCCAGCCTGGCCTTAAAATCCTTCAGCCCGCGGGCGAACAGGCCGGTCGGGGCCAGTTCCGGGCGCGGCGAGGCCTCCCTCTCCTGGGTGAAGATCCGGGGCCGCTCGTAGCGCGCCACGGCCGCCGCCCTCCAGCCGAGAAGTTCGGCGGAGGCGTTGACCGAGGTGACCAGGCGCAGCACGTCGGCGCCGGCTTCCAGGCCGGAGCGCGCGTAGGCTTTGCCCAGGGCCGTCAGGTAGAAGATCCTCTTCACCCTCGCCCCCCCGCGCCGCCCGGCGCCTTCTTCCTGTAAACGTAGATGGTCGGGTTCGGGTACATCCAGTCCCACGGCGGGTGCCTCTTGGAAAATTTCACTCCCAGAAAGGACGGCGCATGTTCGAATCTGGCTTCCAGCGAGAACCCGGCGCCGAGCACGCTTTTGAGCGCCTTGTACTCCTCCGGGTAGACCGCCGGCAGGCGCAGGAAATCCCTTATCTCGAAATCGCTGAGCACCAGGTAATCGGCCTTCGCCGCCGTCGCCTTCAGGGACAGCGCCCCTTCGCGCAGGTTGAAGCTGTCGTCACGGAAAGAGAGGACCCGGTACCCCGGCCCCAGGTTCCGCAAAGCCGGCGGCGTCCAGAAATATTTCTTGGTCACGCCTATCTTCTTATCCGCGGGGATATTAGCCTCTATCCAGGCCGACGCCTCCTCGCGGACGTTAGGGCCGGAGAAAAGTGAAACGTAGGACGCCGAATAGAACAGTGCGTGAGCGCCCACCAGGCAGCCGGCCGCGGCCACCGCCATTTTGGCCGCCCGGCCGGGCGCCGCCGAGAAGAGCTCTGCGCAGGCCTTAGCCGCCAGCAGGAACAGCAGCGGCCACAGCGGGACCCCGTAAAGCACCATCTGCCGGTGGGACGACGCGAAGAGCGCGAACAACGCCGCCGCGGGGACCAGCAGGAAAACGGCCGTCCTGTCCGGCCATAAAGACCTCTTCCCTTTTTTGTTCAGGAGCCCCGCCGCGAACGGCCAGGCAAAAGAGAGCAGCAGCAGCGCGGCCAGCGGCCAGCCGAAAGCGTAAGGCAGATAATAGCTCAGGTAGCCGGAGAGCCCCTCATGCAGCCCCAGGTTCCAGGGGGGCGGCGCCTGCGTCCCCATCCCTGCGATGGAGTGAATGTTATTATAAAAGGCACGGGCGTCCAGCAGGCTGTAGGGACAGCCGGCGATAAACCCGGCCAGGAAAGAAAGCGGAACCTGCCAGAGCCGCCTGTCCCCGGCCAGCAGCGCCGCGAAGACGGGCACGATCAGGAAAACCCCTCCGTTATACTTGGCCGCGGCGGCGAGACCCGCGGCAAGGCCGGCCCACAAACAAGCCCGGCCGCCGTTCTTTTTCAGAATGCGGGCGCTCCAGTAAAGCGACAGGCTGCAGAACATCAGCATCAGGGGTTCCGGCTTGAGGTAAACCGAACACATTACCGCCCCGGCGGAAACGGCGGTCATGAAAGCGGCCATAAGCCCTGCCGGCGCTCCGAACAATTCCTTGCCCGCCATGAAAACGAACGCTATCGTCAGCGTCCCGGCCGCCGCCGAAACGGCCCTGCCGGCGAGGTAAAGCCTGTCCGCCTCGCCTGGGTTCTCCTCAAAAAAATCTCTTCCCCGTTCCTTGACATAGCCCGCGGCGGAGGCCGCCTTAAGGGCGCCCGCCACGGCGTAGGTGTAGAGGCTGCCCCAGAAAAAACTTTCCCCGGGATGGAAGTTGAGTTTTTCCGGCTCCATGGCGGCGATGCTATACAGGGTTATGCTCTCGTCGGGGTGGTAAGTGGTGAGCGAACGCGACTTGCCCGGCAGCCCGGAGCCGATGCAGGCCACCCTGAGCGCAAAGCCGGCGCAGATAATGACCGCCAGTAGGGCTCGAGGCCTCATGAAGGCTCCGCTTTTTCGCTGCTCGACATGCGGCCGAGTATACCTGTTGAGGCGCGGAAATACAGCAGGAAACTGCCTACCTGCGCTGCTATAAGTCCTAAAGGTATGGCGTATATCCCGAAGACGCGGCTGCCCGACCACGCCGCCAGGAAGTAGAGGGCGACAAAAATACTGTTGTTCAAGACGAACACCCGGCTCCCCCTGGCGGCTATACATATCTGAATGAAGGCGGATTCCACCAGGCCCGCCAGGTACCAGGCCGCGAGGGCCAGGAACATCAGCCGTATGGCCGCTATATCGCCGGCCACCAGCCGCGCGGAAGCGACCAACTCCAGCGCGTAGGGCAGCGCCGCGTAGGCCGCGGCCACGGACACAAAAAATAGCGGTATTATCAGGCGCAGGAACTCGCGTGTCAGAGACTTTATCCTGGCCGGGTCTCCGGCAGGCCAGGCGGCGGAGACCGCGGAAGCGAACATCCTGGCTGACGGCCCGGCAGCGAGATTCCCTATGGCCGTTACGATCTTCCACGCATAGCCGAAGTAGGAAACTGCGCCGGGAGAAAAGGCCGAGAGCATGTTGTTGGTGATCAGGGGCGCGAGGATGTTATTTATGTTATGCCCGAATTTTATTTCAACGCTGTTCGTCACGAACTCCCGCGCGGCGGGGTGCGAGCAGGCCAGGCGCACCGGCACCCCGCAGGCCTTTACCGCCGCAAAACCGAACAGGGCTGCCGCCGCCCCGCCCCCGACCGAAGCGGCCAGCAGCCACATGATGTCGTTGTCCCCGGAAAAGTAGACAAAGACCAGGGCGCAGGCGGAGAACAGGCTGGGAATGATACTGAGAACATACGGGTAAGCGAACCGGCCTTCCGCGTTGAGAAGTTTGGCGTTCAGGAAATTCAGCGGGTTGAAGATCGCCAGCAGGGAAAAAACCGGGAACAACCGCTTAAGGATGGCCAGGCGCTCCGGGTCCAGCGTGTACGCGAACAGCGAGATAACGGCCCCGCTAAAAAGGTTGAGCAGCAATAAAGCCGCGGCGCCTAGCAGCAGCGTGACGGACAGCGCGTACGCGTACAGGGAGCGGGCGCTCTCCAGGTCCGCAGCCTTCAGTTCATGGTAGAAATACATAAACTGCTCTACGGCCATCATCTGCAGCATTACCATAACGCCCAGGATGATGTCGCCGATAAAATACGCGTCGGTCTGGCCGGAAACCCCGAAAACCTTGAGCAGCAGTATGGAGTTGAGAAAACCGAAAAGGATCTGGACCAGGGAAAGCGCGTTATATTTTAGTTTGAACATTTTAGTCGCGCCGCCGCCCCTCCCGCAAAGTGACACCAGCAATAATATAATTTTAGATATCATCAAACAACCCGTCGGAACAAAACGCCGCGCATTTAATATAATTATCATGCCGGTCCGGTTATCCGCGGGGAGGGCATAGGGATCTTCATGTGCAACAGCAGTTGTCTCCAATTCATCCAGGACAATATTTCCGCCTCTGACGTAAAAGGCGGACGCGTCCTGGAGGTCGGGGCCAGGAACGTGAACGGCTCCGCCAGGGAAGCCGTCATGTCGCTTGCCCCTCTCGATTACATCGGCGTAGACCTGGACGCCGGCCCGGGGGTGGACGAGGTCTGCGATGTCACCGACCTGGCGCCCCATTTCGGCCCCGGAAAATTCTCCGTAGTTATTTCAACGGAGATGCTGGAGCACGTGCGGGACTGGCGGGCGGCGGTCTCTAATATGAAGACAGTTCTCGCTCCGGGCGGGCTTCTGCTGCTGACCACCCGGTCGGCCGGCTATCCTTACCACGGCTATCCGCACGACTTCTGGCGCTATGAAGAGGCGGATATACGGGGCATTTTCTCCGATATGACGGTACTGACCACGGGCAAAGACCCGCTGGTCCCGGGGATATTCGTAAAAGCGCGGAAACCGGAGACTTATTCCATGAACGACCTTTCCGGAATAGCCCTGTATTCCGTGATATCCGGGAGACGCTGCCTGGACATAACCGACGGCGAGCTCATGTTCTTCAAGATCAAGCGCGGGGCAAGAACTCTCATTTCAGCGCTGGTGCCCGCTCCCTTGAAGCGGCTATTGAAAAAATTATTCCGGCAGTAGTTACCGGGTATGAGTTAAAGGCGAAAGCGCGATGTCCGATATTAAAAAATCAAAATCACCCGTATGTTATTATGCCGGCCGCATTCCGGCCTTGTTCCGCGAGATCTTCTCGGCCAAGCAGGTCCAGCTAAAAGAAATGGACTACAACGCCTACTGGGTGGCAAAAGGCGACATGCTCTTCACCGGCAGGTGCCCGGTGCTTGCCGGCTTGGTAAAACGAGACGCTTCGGTGCTCGACATAGGCTGCGGAGAAGGCACGACCCTGAAGTATCTCCAAGACGCGGCCGGCGTCCACGGACACGGACTGGACATCTCCTCCAAGGCGGTGGAGATGGCCCGCCACAAGGGCGTGCGAGCCGACCAGGCCGACGCCTCGGCGCCGGATTTCAAGATCGGGGGCGAGTACGATCACATCATAATCTCGGAAGTACTGGAGCATATCCCGAACCCGGAGGAACTGCTCTTCAAGGTAAAAGGCAAATTTAAGGTTTCCCTCCTGATCTCCATCCCTAATTCGGCCTACTACATACACCGATTGCGGCTATTGTTCGGGCGCTTCCCGGTCCAGTGGGCCTGGCACCCCGGCGAGCATCTGCGCTTCTGGTCGCTTACGGACTTCCGGGAACTGCTCGAGGCGAGCGGCTTTGAAATAGTCTCCGTCCGCACCCATTCCGGTTTCCTCTTCCTTCATGGCCTGTGGCCGAACCTCTTCGCGGACAGCGCGATCTTCGAAGTAAAGGAAAAATGAGAATAGTCCTCCTTTCCACCTCCACCACCCTGCATCAGCCCGGCGGGACCGAGGTGCACGCGGAAACCCTGGCCAGGCTGGCGGCCGCCCGCGGGCACGAAGTATTCCTGCTGACTTCCGCGCACCCGGCCGGGCTGGCCGGGGAACACAAGGACGGGTACACCGTTATCTACCTTGCCGGGACCAGCTACCATATGTCCCGCAAGGATTCCCGGGCGTGGTGGACGGCCAGCGCCGCGAGGACCGCGGAACTGTGCGAAACGAAACAGATAGACGTGGTCTGGGCCGAGAACTTCTCCGGCCTTTCCTACGCGGCTCTCCCGCGGACGGCCAGGAAACCCGTCATATCGATAGTGAACGGCCTGGCCGTGCGGGGAGAGATAGCCAGCAACTTCGGCCGCGTGGAGTCCGCCGGGGAATTGCTCTACTTTCTCACGCGCTATGCCGCGCAGACGGTCTTTTACTATATCCCCAGGTTCCGCGCGATGGTCAGGGACTCCGACCTGCTGGTGGGGATAAGCAGGGAAACGGCTGAAGCCCTGGAAAGGGAGTTCCCCGGCAGTTCGGCCAAGACCGCCGTAATATTTAACCCGGTCGACACCTGCCTTTTCAGGCCTGACCCGGAATTGAGAAAACAGGCCAGGGCCAGGCTGGGGATTAAAGACGGTGAACAGGCCCTCCTGATGACCGGCGTGATACATAAGCAGAAAGGCGTCCATATAGGCCTGGAGGCGTTCCGCTCCCTGTCCCGGGATTTCCCTCAAGCCAGGCTTCTGATAGTCGGCGCCGGGCCGGAACTGCCCGCCCTGAAAGCGGCGGCTGGATCCGCAGGCCTGGAGTCCCGTACGCTTTTTCACGGCACCTGCCCGAACAGCGAGATGCCGTTCTATTACAACGCCTCCGACATTTTCCTCAACCCCACCTTGCGGCAGGAAGGGCTCGGCATCGTCACGGTTGAAGCCATGGCCTGCGGGCTCCCGGTGGTGGTTTCCCGCATCGGCGGCACGGCTTCCACCATAGACGACGGGCACAGCGGCTTCTTTGTGAACCCGGGGGACGCGGCGAGCCTGGCGGAAAAGGCCGGAGCCCTGCTGAAAGCCCCCGCCCTGGCCGCGGCGATGGGAGCGGCCGGCAGGGAAAAGGCCGTAAGAGATTTCAGCGAAAACAACATCGGCGATTACATCCGGGTATCGCGGGAGCTTATCGGGAGTAAAAAATGAAACATTACAGCGTGGCGGAGATCCGGGCTTCCTATGAGCAGAAACGCGACTGGGAGCGGCAATTCCCGGTCAGCTATTACATTTTCAGGCCCCTCTCCTTCCCCCTGACTTCGGCCCTTTCGCGCCTGACGAACAGCGCGCAGGCCATCGCCTGGGCCGGCCTTTGCGTAGGCATCGCCGCCTGCGCGCTGCTCGCGAGCCGCGCTTTCGGGCCGTGGCCCGGCATAGCCGGGCTGGCGCTCTTCTCCCTGCTGGACGCCGCGGACGGGAACATGGCGCGGGCCACGGGGTCCGTCACCCGGTACGGCAAACTCCTGGACGGAGTGCTTGGCAAGCTGGTCGAAGGCTCGTATCTGGCGGCCCTGGCGGCGGGCCTTTATTTTTCCGGGGACTCCGGGCTGAAAGAGCTGCTGCGCCCCGCTTCTCCCTGGACGCTGCTCAGCGGTTTTATCGCCCTGGCCGCCATGCTCTATTCCGGCTACCTGGAAAGCGCCTACGACGCGATGCGGGCGGAGGCCAGTGGCGGCGCTCCAAAGGACCCGGGCGCCAGGATCGGCAGCTCCAGGTTCCGCGGCAACGTCGTCTACGCCGTCTTTATAAATCTGCACGCCTTCAACCTGCAGGTGCTCCTGCTTGGCCTGGCAACGCTGGCCGGCGGGGAAACCGCTTTCCTCGTTTTTATCGCGGGGTACTACCTTGTCCGCCTCGCCGTACTTTTCCCCTACTACCTGCTCAAAGGCCGCGCGGAACTGTCATGAGCAAATTAAAAGTCTGGCTGGTCACCCCGTTTTCGCCGCTTCCGGGAGAAGGCTGGGGCGGAGTTAAGACCCATGCCGAATACCTCGCCAAACTGCTCCTGGAACTGGGGGCGGACCTCACAGTAATACTGCCGGAAGGCATCTCCCGGCCCGGCATAGCTCCTGCCGGTTTCACTGTAGTAAGCGTTCCCTGCGCCGCCCAGCCCCACACCGCAGAGTGGCGCGCCGCCATGCGCGATACCGCCGAGGCTTTGCTGCGCCAAGCCGTCCCGGCCCTGGTAATCTCCGAAGGCTACTACGCGGCGGGCTGCGAAAACGCCCTGAAAAGGGCCGGGGTTCCCCTTGCGGCGTTCGTCCACAATTTTCACCTGGTACATTTTTATAAAATATTTTCGGAAGTCGACGGCCCCGGAACGCTCGCCCGCTACATCTTAAAATCGGCGCCGCTGATCGCATTCAAGATGGTGACCGCGGAACTGCCTTTTCTGCGGCGGGCTGACGCCGTACTTTCCGTCTCGGAACGCAATGCAAGCCTGTTGAGCCGCTTCTACCGCATACCTGAGAGCCGGCTCCACGTACTTCACAACTGGGTCAATACCGCTGTCTTCAGGCCGGAGCCGGGGCTCAGGGAAAAAGAAAGGGGCAGGCTTGGCCTTTCCCCGGGGCAGACCTGCTTCCTGGCTGCCGGCTCTCTTTGGAGGCCTAAAGGTTTTCATGTCGCGATAGAGGCTTTCAAACGGCTGGCGGAGCGCGATCCGGGGGCGGTCCTTATGCTGGCCGGGGAAGGCCCCGAAGAAAAATCTCTCCGGGCCTTGGCCGGTCCCGAACTGCTGCGCGGCGGCAGGATAAAGTTTTTAGGCAGGGTCCTTTTAAGCGAGCTCCCTTCGGCCTACAACGCAGCGGATATTTTCCTTATGCCGTCCATACATCCCGAAGGCCTGGCCTACACCCTGATCGAGGCCATGGCCTGCGGCTTGCCGGCTATCGCCACGGCGCTGGGCGGGAACGTGGAGACCCTTGGCGATTGCGGCGTGCTGATCCCTCCTTCCGACGTTGAACAGCTGGCCGTGGCAATGCGGCGGCTCGCCTCCGACAAGGAGCGCCGCGCCGCTATGGGGCTTTCCTCCGCGGCCAGGGCGTCCGAAATGTTCTCTTCCGGGGCGGCGGCCGGCAAACTCGCAGAAATATTCAAAGCCCTGACCGGCTTAAAAACGGAGATTTAATGTTCCTAGAGGAATCGGTTTGGATAAGGGAAAAACTTTCTGACCTGGCCCTGCCGCCGGAGGCGGGCGTTCTTAACATCGGGTCGTCCGACCAGGAATTTTTAAAGACCCAGCCGCATATAGAAGAGAACGTCCTGGCTCCGCTCCGCGCAAGGGGCTGCGTCATAACCAACCTGGACATCCGGCCCGCGCGGCCGGGGGATTATACCGGGGATATAACGGACAAAAATTTGCCGGCGGCCATAGGCCGCCGTTTCCCTCTCGTCATCTGCACCAACCTCCTGGAACACGTGGAAAATCTGGAAACCGCTTTCTCGAATATTTCCGGCCTGGCCGAAGACGGCGGCTTCATCCTCGTGACCGTTCCCAACCACTACCCCTTTCACCCGGACCCTGTCGACACGATGTTCCGGCCTGGCCCGGCCGAGCTGGAGGCCTGGGTAAAGAGGTTCTGCCCCGCGGAAACCGAAGCGGCGGCGGTGGTGGAAATCCTTTCCCCCCGTTATTATTATTTTGAGTCGAGGTTCCCGTTCTGGGGCTACAGAAAAATGATCTTCTGGCGGCGCTGGTTTTCGCGCTGGCGGTGGAAAGTCTCCTGCGTTCTGCTGCGGCGCAAGACCTAACGGCGGCCTTGCCTGCCGAGCAGCCCATGCAGCACGGCCAGAAGGACAAGCCCCAGCTCCCGGCCGCCGCCGGCGCGGACTGATTCGGCAAGGTATTTAGGCAGCCCGAACAGCAGCGTTCCAAGCGAAGCCGCGAGAAAACGCAAGGGTCCGAAATTCCGCCTGAAGACCAGGAATTTATTTCTGTACAGGTAGTACAGCCTGTCCCGTTTAGTGCCGCCGGGGACGATGTCGTGCAGGACCGTGATCCCGGGCCAGTAAACGATGCGCCAGCCGCGGCTTTTCAGCCTCAGGCAAAAGTCCACTTCCTCGTGGGCGGTAAAGAACCCCGGATAAAATCCACCCGCCCCGGCCAGGGCCGAAACCCTCGCCAGCAGGCAGGTGGAGTTCAGCCAATCGCAGTCCAGCGGCCCGGAGGATTCTTCCTCCAGGTACCGCCCCCACCAGGAAACGAAATTAGCTTTATGGACGGCCGTAGCCGGAGCCGCCAGCGCGGCGATGCGCGGCCCGACGGCCCCTGCGCCGGGGTTCTCCCGCAGGAAACCGGCCAGAGCCGTCAGCGCGCCGGGCGGCAGTTCGGCGTCGTCGTCGAGGAAGCATACGAACTCCGCCTCCGCCGCGACTTTCTTTTCCAGGAAGCTCCTGCCGGCCGCTATCTGTATGTTCTCCCGGTTCGCGTACAGTCCGGTCTTCATGCCGGCCGCGGCCAGCCGGGCCAGTTCCGCCCGCAGCGTTTCGGTGCTGCCGTCGGTGCTGGCGTCGTCCAGGACGCTCACGTCAACCAGGCCGCGGGGATAATCCTGCGCCAGCAGGCTTTCCAGGCAGCGGACGGCTGCGGCGCCGCGATTGTGCGTGCACATCAGCACGCTTATGTGGCCTTCTTTCATTTAAAACAGTATACCCCGGCCCGGCCGGGAATCTCCAGCGAATCTTTTTTATACCGCAGCAGCCCGGGCGGCAGGCCGCCCCCGGCGGACAGGTCCGCCACCAGGCAGGATCCCGGGAAGGGCCCGGCGGGAAGGGCTTCCTCCGGAGACCTTATGAAGCCCCCCTCTCCGCCGGCCTGCGCGTAATACGGGATCTTCCGCCCGGGCCGCAGATAGTAGCCCAGGGAGTTGGCCCAGTCGTCGACCGCGTAGACGGCGGACGGGGAACGCCCGGCCAGATAGGCGGCTACCTCCCTGTGGGGCGCCGCTTCTGCCGCCCTGTAAGCGTTCATCTTCCAGGCGGCCGCGGCGGAGGTGCCAAGAAGCAGCGTTACCGCCGCCGCGCGCAGCGCCGGCCTGAGCCCCGCGATGAACTGCGCCGCAACTACCAGCACCGGGAAAAAACCCATGGACAGGAACCTGAGCTGCTTGTGCACCGGATGGTACGGGGAAAGCCTGGCGGGGCCGAACTCGAAATAAAGCAGCAGCAGCGAGAACCAGGCAAGCGGGACCCACATCCGGCCCAGCTCCCTCCGATAGACGGCAACGCCCGCGGCGGCGGCAAAGAAATAGAAATAAATCCCGAAAAGGGCCAGGCCGTAAAGATCCAGCCCCAGCAGGCCGCGCAGGTATATCGCGTGACCCTCCGGGTACACGGCGGTATCCGCGGCGAGTTTTGCAAGCTGGGAGCGCAGGCTGAAAAAAGGGTCGCCGGCCAGCGCCGCTCCCGCGATCCAATCCGGAACCAGCGTGCAAAAGAAACCGGCCGCAAAGGCCAGGTACGCCGGCCGGACCCCGCGGCGCAAGGCCCAGGCAAAAAAGACCAGCAGCATGACCGCCGAGTTCAGCCGGGTATGCCAACCCAGTCCCGCGCACAACCCGGCCAGCGCGAACATGCCGGCACCCCCCCACCTGCCGGTTTTAGCCGTCCCCCATAAAAACAGCAGGGCCGAAAGTCCGGTCCAGAACACAAGAATCTCTTCCGGATAGAGCATTGTCCCATAAATCACGCTCATGGGGAGAAACGCTTGAAAAAAAGCGGCAAGGATGCCCGCCCCGCGCCCGAACAGCTCTCTACCCAGAAAATAGGCCAGCATGGTATTTCCCAGGGAACACAGCAGCGGCCAGGCCACGACAGACTGGGACCCGCCTCCCAGCAGTTTGTGGAACAGTGCGGCCGGAAAGGTTACCAGATAGCGGAAACCGTAGTAGCCGGAAACACGCTCAAGGGCAAAAGTTCCGTCTACGATGTCCCCCGCTATCCTGGCGTAAGCGAACTCGTCGTACCCGGTGAGCGTGCTCATAAAGCTCAGACGCAGCAGCAGCGCGACCAACACAGCCGCGGCCACCCACGCCCAGTCATAGAGCCGCTTCTCAGGCCTGGGCTTCACCTTTCTCCTCCAGGCTGGACAGTTTCATGATAATGGCGGTAAGGAACCAGAAAGGTTCCATTATACGGACAATTATGAAAGTGTTAACGCCCACCGACTGCCAAAGCAAGCCTATCAGTCCGATTATATAGCCAAGGGCCAGGGTACGGGTAAAAGGGTCCGAGCTTGAGCGGTAAAGCTTCCAGGAAACCCTGAAACAGACCACTATCATCCAGACCCAGAGTATCAATCCTATCACTCCTGTCTCGCCTATCACCAATGGCAACTGGGCGTCCACAAGGCCGGTACCGGTCACCCCGTTACCGATCAGCATGTTCTTTGGCAGCCAGAAAAAGATGCTCCTCTCCCAGGCGCGCACGCGGAGCGCGGCCGATTCCTCCAGCCGTATTTCGCCTACCGGAGTATTAAAAGAGTGTGTCGCGTAAGAAGCCGCATAGGTCTCCTGAACCCGGCTCGTGGCGCGTTCGGATAAGTATGGGTTAAGCATTACCGCTACAGCGCCGGCAGTAACGGCCCCGATAAGGAATAGGCGCCTCTGCCTGGAAAGGAAAATGGCGGCTATGGAAGAAAACGCCAGGCCGATATAAGACGCCCTGGAAAGAGTGAGTATGAAAGAGGGCATCATTAAGGCCATGGCGGCGAAAGCCCACGCGAAATACCGGAATGGCAGTTCGGAGATCGCTCCGAAGATCAGTCCGAACACGATAAGGTAGTATCCCCCCAACGAAGCCGGCTCCGACTCCTCGGGTTTGCCCAACGGGGCCTCGAAAGGGGTCGAGGCCCTGGCTCCCGGGCCGGCGTTAAAGTAGTACCACACCGCGTAGACCGTTACGATCAGCGCCACAACCGCCCCCGCCTTCAGATAGCGCCGCACTTCGGCTTTGTCCTCTATGATGTTGAAGGCCATGAAGTAAAGAAGGAAGTACTCTACGTACTTAAGCAAATAGAAAACCGCGATGTCCCACCGTATGTGCCCGGCAAGTACGCCAAAAGATGTGGAAAGAACGCAAACGGCGGTAAAAAGAAGTATAGGGGTCTGAACCGGGGAGCGGAATACCAGAGGCTTATCTTTTGAGATCGCGGTCTTCGCGAACCAGGCAAGGAAAAGGACCAGCAGCAGGATGTCGTCGTAACGCACGACCACGTTGCGCCCGGTTCCGGCCACGCTGACCAGGTTCAATTCCGGAGAGAGCAACATGGAAAAAACGAGCAGCAGCAGCCCGGACTTGGGAGAAAGCAGCGCCAGAACTACGGCCGTTCCGGCCGCAAAGACCACCACCATACCCTCGACATGGACCCCCCCGGCGGCCACACTGCCGGCAAAGGCCGCAGCCACAAGCGCCAGGATCACCATTATTATCTGCATAGGCTATAAGTAAAAGACAGCGCCGGCCGGGCCCGGGCCGCGTTGTCCGCGAGAAAGGCTCCTGACCGGCGCGACATCCCGCCTATTTGCGGGCGTAGTTCTTATAATCGTAGTAATAATAACCGTACTGCGGCCCCATTTCGGAGGCGCGCACGCCGTTAAGCACCACGCCTATCATCTTGGCGTTGCCGTTGATTATCTGCTCCTTGGCACGTTTCAGCGCGCCGCGGGCTATCTTGCCGGCCTTGTATACCATTACCACGCCGTCCGAGGCGTGCCGGGCCACCATCAGCGCGTCCACGAACAGCAGCACCGGCGGGGCGTCGAAGATGATCATATCGAACTCGCTCCGCAGGTCTTCCATCAGGTCGGTCCAGTTGGCCGAGTCCAGGATATCCAGCACATTGGAAGGCTGCGTGCCGCTGTTGATAACCTTCAGGTTCTCTATGCCGGGAAAGCGCATCAGCTGCTCGAAATCCAGGCCGCCCATTATGAAGTCAGCGCTCTCCAGCGCCACGTCGCGCCAGTCGGTTTTGCCGGCCAGCACATCGCTCAAGCCCGGTTCCTTGCGCGTACCGAAGATCTGGTTTATCGCCGGGCGGCGCAGGTCGGCGTCTATCAGCAGCGTCTTCAGGCCGGAATTGGCGCTGGCCAGGGCGAAATTCACGGCCGTAAGCGTTTTGCCCTCGGCCGCTCCGGAAGAACTGATCACCAGCGATACGCTTTGCTTGGTGTTGAGCTTGGACATGATATTAGTGCGCAGCGTATGGTACGACTCTATCATGCTCGAGGCGTAGCGCTTGTTGACTATCAGCACGCTGCGGAAGGCGTCCACGGTGTAGCGCTCTTTCTTGAAGATCTGCGTCAGCCAGTTGTCCAGGGGCTTTTCGCTGAGGATGTTCGGGATAATGCCCAGCACCGGCAACTTTATGAAGTTCTCGATGTCTTCGATGGTGGAGATGGAAACGTCCAGGTTCTCCAGCAGGAACACCAGCACCACGGCCAGGAACATCCCCAGCACCGCGCCGGCCAGCATATTGAGGCGGGAATTAGGCGAGATCGGGGAAGTCTCCGGCATCGGCCGGTTGACCACGCTGACGAACGAGACCGAGGAGGACACGCCCAGCTTGGCCTCCTCGTACTGCTTGTTGAGCGTAGTGTAGAGGTCCTCCTGCATGCGCACCTCGCGGCTGATGCGCGCGAGGGCCACTTCCTGCGCCGGGATCTCCGAGAACTTGTCCTGCACCACGTCTATGCGCTGCTGCAGGTTGCGCACCTCGGGGTGGTTGGGGGTGTACTTCTCCATCAGTTCGCGCTTTTTTATCTCCAGGTCGGCCAGCTGGTTGGCCAGCGCGGCGCCCAGCCCGGTCCTGGGGTTGCGCTCCACGAAATTCTGTTTCTGCCGCTCCAGCGTGCGCAGGTTGTCCTCCACCTCGTTCTTGCGGCTGGAGATATCCTCCAGCATCTTCCTGGCCTGGCGGGTCTTCTGCTCCAGGTCGAAATCCCGGTAAGCCTCTATCACGGCGCCGGCTATGTCTGCCGCGCGCGTCGGGTCGGAGTTAAAGGCGGAAATGGCTATCAGGTTGGAATCCTGCAGGCGCTCCACCTTGTAGGCCCCGGCGATGGAAACGGCGGATTTGGGGCCGGCGGGCATACCCAGTTTGGCCGCCGCGCGCTCGGAGATCTCGGAGGAGGTTATCACCTTCAGTTCGGTGGCCACCGCGCTCCACGGGTCGAAGTCGGCCGCTTCCGAACCGGGGATACGGCTATAGGAGGCCGGGGGTTTGATCTTTATAAGCGCCTGGCTGCGGTAGACCGTGGGCTGCAGGCGGGTGTAGAAAAGGGTGGAGAAGACAGTGGCGGTGAAGACCAGCAGAGCTATCCATTTGCGCCGGTTTATGATGCGCCAGTAATCGTAAAGGGTCAGTTCTGCGTTCATGGGGCGTCCTAGTTGTTTTTATCGGCCACTATGCCGGCCGTTATCGCGAACATGAACAGCGTGGCCCACGGCACGATATTGTCGGTTATCCACCGGGAAGCCGAGGAGTAAGGCTTGCGCGGGATATAGACTATGTCGCCGGTCATCAGCGTTACGTTCTTGTCCATCCTGCCGGAGAACACCTCTTCCAGGTCGGCCTTTATCACCTGCTCGGAAACCTTCCCGTCCTCGCCTTTGAGGCGGCGGAAAATGCGTACCCTGTCGCGGCGGGCGTAATCCTGGGTGCCGCCGGCCTGCGCCACCAGGTCCAGCAGGCGCATGCCTTCGCGGTATTCGTAATAGCCGGGGCTGAAAATCTGGCCTATCACGGCCACCCGGTTGGAAGAGAACTTGCGCACGTTGATGGTTATGCTGGGGTTGGAAACGTACTTAGAGAACCGGGCGGTCAGCATCTTCTGCAGGTCGTCCGCCTTCAGGCCCTGCGCCTTCAGCGAACCGAGCAGCGGGATCTCTATGGTGCCGTCCGGCTGCACGGTGACTTCCTTGGAGAATTCCTCCGCGGGAAACACGTTGATGCTGATCACGTCACCCGCCTCTATGAAGTAATCCTTCTCCAGGGAGGAAAGGTCCAGGCTGAAGGCCGGGACGCAATTAAAAAGTGTCAGGATTGACAGGACAAGGGAGATGGCTTTCATAGGCTAATTATATATTTTTGCGGGAGTATTTTATTTATTATTCTGGTCCATCGCGCGGGACAGGCTTTTCACCAGCACCCGCAGTTCCTCCACCTTATGCTCCAGGTCCCGGTCCCTTTCGCTGCCGGGGGAAGCCAGCGAAGGGCCGCCGGCCGGCGGCCGCG